>Ga0307509_10005146_pt1 | contig 18362 bp, 17 predicted proteins | sample 10_EM_MG_FD_202245 | JGI IMG/M metagenome (GOLD analysis project Ga0307509, IMG submission 202245) | Populus trichocarpa ectomycorrhiza microbial communities from riparian zone in the Pacific Northwest, United States - 10_EM | ecosystem: Host-associated > Plants > Roots > Unclassified | place...
GTGGGGCGTGGACGCGATGGGCATGGACACCGACGGCTACCCGTCCGACGTGCAGGGCGGCAAGTACGACGCCGGGTTCGGCGCCTGCCGCCCGGCCGGCCCGCCCGCCGTCTACGGCGACGGCGTGGTCACCCCGCACGCCGCGTTCCTCGCCCTCCCCTACGCACGGCAGGCCGCGACCGACGACCTCTCCAAGATCAAGAGCAATTTCGACGCGTACGGCAAGGGCGGCTTCTACGACGCGATCGCCGTGAGGTCCGGCACCGTGGCCAAGCGATACCTCTCCCTCGACCAGGCCATGACCATGGGGGCGCTCGGCAACGTGCTGGCCCACGACGTGCTGCGCCGCGCCTTCGTCACCCCCCAGTTCGAGCACGCGATCCGGCCGCTGCTGGCCCAGGAGACCTTCAACGTGCCGGCCGGTCAGGCGCTGCCACAGCTGGGCGCGGGCCGCCGATGACGATCGAGAAGCCGGCCCGGCAGCGCGGGGCCCAGGTGATGGGCGGGGCGGCGCCCAGGACCGCACGCCCCGGGTCAGCGCCGGCCCGCGTCGGTCGGCCGCAAGGCCACGCCGGGGTCGACCGGCCGCGGAGGTCCGCCGGGCTCGACCGGCCGCGCGGCCCCCGGCGGGTCGGCCGGCCGCCACCCCCGGCCGCGGCCCCGCCGCACGATCAGCGCCGCCGCGGCCAGCAGCACCACCAGGCCCGCCCCGGCCGCCGCGAACCACAACGCCATCTGCTGCGAATGCTCCCGCCGGTCGGCGCGGGCCGCCGCGGCCGGGTCGTTCGGGTGCATCACCTGCGGCGCGACCGGGGCCCGGGTGGCCGGCCCGAGCGTCTCGGTCAGCGCCCGATAGGGGTTGAGCAGGCCCTTGCCGTACTCCCGCTGCCCGCCCGGCGCCGGATCGGCCGTCGCCTGCAGCCGGCGGAGCACCGCGTCCGGCCCGATCCCCGGGAACCGCTCGAGCAGCAGCGCCGCCGTCGCCGCGACGAACGGCGCCGAGAAGCTGGTGCCCTGATCGCTGATGTTCCCCGACCCGCGGTTGGCGACGGTCACGTTCACCCCGTACGCCGCGATCGACAGGAAGTCCCCGCGCTGCGAGAACGGCGCCCGCGTCCCGTCCGGCCCGATCGCCGCCACCGCGATCACCCCGGGGACCGCGGCCGGCCAGGTCTTGATGTTGTCACCGTCCTTGCCGTGGTTGCCGGCCGCGGCCACCACCACGACCCCCGCGTCGATCGCCCGCAGGACCGCGGCGTCGACCACCGGATCATCAGCGCTCATCACGAGCGACAAATTGATCACCTGCACGTGGGCCTGCCGGACGGCGAAGTCGATCGCCGCGGCGAACTGGGCGGAGGAACCCCGGTCGCCGACCGCGTTGCCGTCGACGTCCTCGGTTTGCTCGCTGATCCGGATCGGCACGATCCGCGCGCCCGGCGCGAGCCCCTGGAACCCGGTGTCGGTCGATGGGGTGGCCGCGATGAGGCTGGCCACCGCGGTGCCGTGGCCGACACAGTCCTGCTTGCCGTTCGGGTCGTCGCGCAGGAAATCGGCGCCGTTGAGCACCTGGCCCCGCAGCTGCGGGTGAGTGGCGTCGACCCCGGAGTCGATCACCGCGACCCGGATGCCCTTGCCGGTCGCGAGGGGGGCGAGCCGGGTCGGCGCATACACCGCGTCCTCGAGCGGGGTGCCCTTGAAGACCTGGGCCTGGGCCGGCGCGGCGGTGGTGCACTCCGCCGCCCGGGCAGGCGCGGGCGCCACCAGCACGGCGAGCACCGCCACCAGCGCGGCCGCCAGGCGAGGCCAGCGCATCCGACAACACCTCCGTCCGCAACGACTCGGATGGATGCAACGACTCGGATGGATGGTACCGAGGGGGTGCGACAGATCAGCGCACGGCCGTGATCAGCACCGTGTGCTTGCGGACCCGGAAGCCGGTCATGACAGCGCCTCCTCCGCCCACTGGACAATCACGGCGAGCACCGGGGCGCGCCCCGCGAAGACGTCGGCCGGTTTCCGCCTGTCGTATGCGGCCGACCCGGCGGGCCCGGCGGCGGCTATCACCATCCGCGGTGCCAGCCAGAAGTACTTCGCCGCGCCGGTGGTCTTGATCGCCCGCCGGATCGTCGCCTCGCCGACCGCGCCGGCCATCCCCCGCACATACCCGTCGGCCACCGCGGCCAGGACCGCGTCAAGGTCGGCGATGTCGATCAGCCCGTCGAGGAACGTGTCGAGCGCCAGGTTGGCCGCATCCTCACCGATCGCGCCCGGCCCGACGAACGCCCAGTCGAGCAGCACCGGGCCCCGGGGAGCGAGGATCAGGTTCATCGGCCACACATCGTGGTGGCACAACGTACGCGGAAAGTCGTCGGCGGCCGCGAGCAGTTCCGCCCGGCGATCCCACAGCCGTCGCAGGCCGTCGCGCAGCGACGCCGGCCAAGCCGCCACCACCGGATGATCCCAGTCCAGCCGATCCTCGTCGACCGGCTGGGCGAGGGTGTAGTCACGCAGGAAGTCCCGCGCCAGCCACGGCTCGTCCGGCGCCCGCCCCAACCGGCCGGCCTGCCCGGCACCGAGCCGGAACGCGAGCTCGCCGAGATCGGCAGGGGTGGCCGCGGTGCCGGGCCGGCCCTGGACGTCCTCGAGCCACAGCGCCACCGACCCGTCCGCGCACGCGCCGGACGACCGCAGCGCCGGGGCGGAGACCTGCGGGAACGCGGTTGTGGGCAGTCCCGACGCGTACGCGGAAAGCTCTCGCCGCCAATAGTTGAAGTGACCCGGATCGTCACTCGCGGCCAGATGCGGCGCCGCACCGGCCCGGCGCGGCGTCGCCAGCTTGAGGATCGCCGTCCCGTCCGCCCGCTGGACCCGCCAGACACCGCCGGTGACCTCGTTCGCCCGGCTGTGCGTCAGCTCCGACGCCACCCACCCGGGCTCCAGCAAGTGATCCACAGTGGCCAGCCTAACCACCGACCACAAATACAGGCTGGACAACTTTTGTTTTCGGTGGGAGGCTCGGACCATGCACGACATAGCCGTCATCGAGGACCCGGCCGCCGCCGAGGTCTCCCTCGACCCGATCCGCAGCCGCCTGCTCGCCGAGCTCGCCGAGCCCGGCAGCGCCACCATGCTCGCCGCCAAGATCGGCCTCCCCCGGCAAAAGGTCAACTACCACCTGCGCACCCTCGAACAACACGGCCTCATCCACCTCGTCGAGGAACGCCGCAAGGGCAACGTCACCGAGCGCATGATGCAGGCCACCGCCGCCTCCTACGTGATCTCCCCCGCCGCCATGGCCGCCGTCGCCCCCGACCCCGGCCGCGCCCCCGACCGGCTCTCCGCCCGCTGGCTGCTCGCCCTCGCCGGCCGCCTCGTCCGCGACGTCGGCGCCCTGATCACCGGCGCCACCCAGGCCCAGCAGCGCGTCGCCACCTACGCCCTGGACGGCGAGATCCGCTTCGCCACCCCCGACGACCGCGCCGCGTTCGCCGCCGAACTCACCGACAGCGTCACCCGGCTGATCAGCAAATACCACCACGAGACCGGCCGAAAGCACCGCATAGTGGTCGCCGTGCACCCGGCCCTCGACTCGCTCTCCCCGACGTCGCCGCCCCCGACGTCGCCGCCCCCGACGTCGCCGCCCCCGACGTCGCCGCCCCCGACGGAGAAATGATCATGGGCAAAGACTTTGAGACCCACCTCCACGCCGACCTCGACGCCACCCCCGACCAGATCTGGGACGCCATCGCCACCGGCCCCGGCATCTCCACCTGGTTCGTCGGCCGCACCGAGATCGACAACGGCGAGGTCCGCACCGCCTTCGGCGACAACTGGATCCCCGCCGGCACCATCAAGATCAACGACAAACCCCACCATTTCGCGTACGGGTCGCCGCCCGCCCCCGACGGCCGATTCATCGCCTACGACTACCTCGTCGAGGGCCACGACCGATCCGGAACCACCCTGCGCGCCATCACCAGCGGCTTCCTCCCCGGCGACGACTGGGCCGGCGAATACGAGGCCATGCGGCACGGCACCCAACTCTTCTTCGCCACCCTGGTCGAATACCTGCGCCACTTCCCCGGCCACCTCACCACCCCGGTCACCGCCTTCGGCCCGCCGATCACCGACTGGCCGGCCGCCTGGGCCGCCCTCCACAAAGCCCTCGGCCTGAGCCCGGCGCCCCAGCCCGGCGACCCGGTCCCCGGCGGCGGCGAGGTCTACCACGTCAACCCGCACACCCTCGGCCTGCGCACCCCCACCGGCCTGCACCGCTACCTCCGCGGCTTCCACGGCACCTTCGTCGCGAGCCACGCCCTGACCGCCCCCGACCACACCGACTGGCCGGCATTCCTCGCCCAGCTCTGAAGGGACCTCCGCCATGCCCACCGTCACCTCGGCCGACGGCACCACCATCGCCTACGAGACCACCGGCGCCCACGAGACCACCGGCGCCGGCCCGGCCCTGATCCTCGTCGACGGCGCCATGTGCCACCGCGACTTCGGCCCCGCCCGCTCCCTCGCCGAAGCCCTCGCCGGCACCTTCACCGTCCACCTCTACGACCGGCGCGGCCGAGGGGAGAGCGGCAACACCCTCCCCTGGTCCGAGGACCGCGAGATCGACGACCTCGCCGCCCTCCTGGAAGCCGCCGGCGGCGAGGCGGCCCTGCTCGGCGTCTCCTCCGGCGCCGTCCTGGCCGCCGACGCCGCGAACAAACTCACCGGCGTCACCCAACTGGCCCTCTACGAACCGCCGTTCATCGTCGACAACACCCGGGCGCCGCGCGAGGACAGCTTCGTCGCCGACACCGAGGCCCTGATCGCCCGCGACGACCGCTCCGGCGCCCTCAAGAAGTTCATGAAGCACGTCGGCATGCCCGCCCCGATGGTCCACCTCATGGCGATGACCCCACCGTGGAAGAAGCTCAAGACCGTCGCCCCGACCCTCCCGTACGACCTGCGCATCCTCGGCGACACCGGCCGCGGCGCCCCGCTCGACGCGGCCCGCTGGTCGAACGTCACCGCCCCCGCCCTGGTGCTGGACGGCGGCAAGAGCCCGCAGTACATGCGCAACGCCGCCAAGGCCCTGAGCGAGGCGCTGCCGAAGGCCCAGTACCGCACCCTCCCCGGCCAGACCCACATGGTGAAGGCCGCCGCCCTCGCCCCGGTCGTCACGGAGTTCCTGACCGCCCGCTGACCCCAAGTCAAAAGGTGGGTCGTCGTTGATTCCTTTTTGGTTTTGACCTTGCTTTGTGCCGTGACCAGGTGACGGGGCGCACGTCGCGTAGAGCATCCTAGGATGCTACGACCCGGAAGGTGCTGCCGGTGTGGTGGCCCCTCCCGGGCAACCGGCGCGCCTAGGCTGATCAGGCGATGAGCGACGACGACACCGACAACGAGACCCGCCCCTGCGCCCACTGTGGACGCCCCGTCCCCCAGCGCGCCTCGGCCGGCCGTCCGTTCCGCTACTGCCGGGACAACGACGGCGAGTGCCAGCGCGCCTCCCGCAACAGCAGGATGCGGCACCGCTCCTCCCCCGGCCTGGCCGGCCAGGTGGCCCGCACCTGGGAGATCGTCGACCGCCTCGACCAGCTCGCCGGTTCGCTCTCCGAGGCCCTGCACTCGGAGCTCTCCCCGGCCGGCGTCGAACGTCAGCTGGCCGAACTGCGCGCCGAGACGTCCGGCCAGATCGCCGCCGCCCACACCGAACGCGACGACGCCCGCCGTGACGCCGAACGCGCCGACACCGCGGTGGCCAACGCCCAGCAACTGTCCGCGGCCGCCGCCGCCGAGCGCGACGAGGCCCGCCATCAGGCCGAGGAGTCCGACCGCCGGGCGAACGCCGCCACCGAGAGCGCCGCCCAGGCCAACACCGACCGCGACGAGGCCCGCCGCGAGACCACCAAGGCAACGGCCCTGCGCGAACGAGCCGAGTCCGAACGAGACGCCGCCCGCACCGAACTCGCCGACGCCCGGGAAGCGGCCCGCGCCGAACTGACCGAACTACGCGAGACGGCCCGAGCCGAACTCACCGAACAACGCGAGGCCGCCTGCACCGAACTCGCCGCGACCCGCGAGGCCGCCCGCGAGGAGTTGGCCACCGCCCAGGCCGACCTCCAGCAGGCCCGCCGCGAACGCGACACCATCGAGCGCGACCTGGCCGCGGCCGTCCACGAGGCACAGGCCGCAGCCGCCCGCGCCGAGGAACTGCGCCGCACCGTCGACGACCTCAAAACCGCGCGGCGAGACCTGAGCGACCAACTGACGGCCGCCCACAAAACCACCGATGCCGTACGCCAAGAGTTCGCCACCGCCGGCGCGGCCGCCGACGCGGAGCTCACCAAGCTGCGCCAGGCCCTCGCGGAGACGATCGCCGAGCGAGACACCCTGCGCCAAGCCCACGAAACCCTGACCCGGGCCGCCGACCAGGCCACCCAGGACCGGGTCGACGTGGAACGCCGCCTGACCACGGCCCGAGCGGAAGCCGAAGTGGCCCAGTCGAGGGCCACCCAGCTGACCGCCCAGGTCAGCGACCTGGCCTCGGCCCTCGCATCGTTGGGCGGCACCCGCCCGACCGCGACCCCCACTCAGCAGGCCCGCGCCGAAGCCACCAGCTGACGGCGGCCGCGCCCTCAGCCGTCAGCTCTGCTCGCGGCGCGGCTGCCCAGAATCCCGCCGACGATGGCGAGCACCGCCATCAGCAGCACGCCGGCCAGAATCGTGCCGTCGGCCTCGCCCACGGGCAGGAAGATGCCGAGCAAACCGGCCACCACCGCCGCGAGCCCGCCCAGGGTGATCGCCGGCCCGGCGACCCGGTTGCCGACCGCGAAGGCCCTCTCGCTCCGCATCGTGCTGGCCGTCCGCACCCCGGCGAGCCGGTTGCGCGGCAACTTCCCGATCCAGCCCAGCACACCGCTGAGGGCGACCAGGACACCCGCGACAACCACAGCGATCGGTCCGATCACAACCGGCCTTCTTCCGCTCGATCCGACCTCACCAGTGTGTTCCCCCGGTGCCAGTCCGCAGGGGCGGCGCAGCGGCACGCAGTGACGCCACGCACTTCGCCTAGAGCATCCTAGGATGAAGCTTGGACGGAGAGCGCTGTCAAGGGCACGAAAATGGCCGCCCCGAACTGGGACGGCCATATCTGCTCTGCTCAACGGCCCCGGCGGGTGCGAACCTCCTGGAGCCGTTCGTTGAGGATGTCCTCCAGCTCCGAGATCGAACGGCGCTCGAGGAGCATGTCCCAATGGGTGCGCGGCGGCTTCGCCTTCTTCTGCTCGGGCTCGCTGCCGTCCACCAGACGGGCGACGCTGCCGTCGAACTTGCACTCCCAGGTGGTGGGCACCTCGGCGTCGACGGCGAACGGGACCTCGAACTGGTGGCCCTTGACGCACAGGTACTCTCGGGTCTGCCGGGGAGCCAGCTCGGTGTTGCGGTCGGACTCGTAGCTGACTGCGCCAAGACGGCTGCCGCGCAGCATGCGTTCGCCCATGATCGGCTTTCCCCTCGCTCGTGGTGCTGCTCTCGTTGGTGTAACGAAAGGCGCGGCCGTGGGATTCCACGGTCGCCAAAAGGCTCCGGACCACCGTTGTGACGGCAGTGTTAACGCTACGAGCGTAACCGGACCCCGCATGTTCCCGTCAGCGCAGATTCCCGCCGCTGTGGACCTTGGTCCACTTTACGGGTTTATGGGTGTTCTGCGGGTGGTGCGATGTCGGTCACTCGGTCGGTTACCCGGCCATTCGCCGCCCAGTTTGCCCGGTCGACAGGAGTTATTCGTCCGGCGGTCACCGAATCTGAGACGTCCCTCTCAGCGGAGCACCTCGCCCTCGATGACCTCGCCCTCGATCGCGACGGGCGACCCCGGCACGTGCGCCGGCTGCTCGGGCACGATCACGACCGGCTCGCCGCGGCGGACCTTGACCTTACGCGGGCCGAAGAGATCACCGGCGACCGCCGGGTCGATGCGGCGGGCGGCGAAGCTCTCGACGCCGCGGCGGGCGAACCCGCGGAACGGCGGGGCGAGCAGCAGCAGCCCGGCGATCGAGGTGAGGAAGCCGGGCACCGCCAGCAGCGAAGCCGCGAACAGGCCGACCAGCGAATTGGTCACCTCGGGGCCGGGCGGGCGGCCCTCGTCGGCGGCGGCGCGGAACGCCCGCCAGCCGCGAATGCCCTCGCGGCGCAGCAGCGCCATGCCGGCCAGGGTGAAGACGGCGAGCAGGAGCAGGGCCCAGCCGCCGCCGATCGCGTGCGCGACCGTCAGGAACACCGCCACCTCCGCCACCAGCAGGGCGGCGAGCGCGAGCGGCAGCAGGGCAAATCCTCGACGCTGCATGTGATCCTCCGGTGTCACGCCAACCAATCCAGCATGACACGCGGGTGCCCGGTCACGGCCAGGTCGAACCCGGGCGCGACTTGCGGCCGAGCATCTTCAGCAGCCCGTCGCGGCGCGTCTGCACCCCCCACACGGTGACCTTGAGCAGCTGTTCCTTGAAAATGTTGCCGCTCATCTTGCTGACGCCGTGTTCGCGCTCGGTGAACGTGATGGGCACCTCGGTCATCCGGAAACCGTGCTTGTACGAGCGCCAGGCGAGCTCGACCTGGAAGGAATACCCGGTGGAGGCGATGGTGTCGACGTTGATCGCGTCGAGCACCGGCATCCGGTACGCGCGGTAGCCGCCGGTCGCGTCGCGGAAGGGCATGCCCAGCGCCATCCGGATGTAGATGTTGCCGCCGCGGGAGAGCACCAGCCGATGCACCGGCCAGTTGTGCACGCTGCCGCCGGAGATGTAGCGGGTGCCGAGGACGGCGTCGTGGTCCTTGAGCGCGTCGAGCAGCAGCGACAGCTCCTCGGGGGCGTGCGAGCCGTCCGCGTCCATCTCGACGACCGCGTCGTAGCCCTTGTCCTTGGCCCAGGCGAAGCCCGCCTTGTACGCCGCGCCCAGCCCGTCCTTGCCGGCCCGGTGCAGGACGAAGATGTGATCGTCGGCCAGCGCGAGCTCGTCGGCGATCCCGCCGGTGCCGTCGGGTGAGTTGTCGTCGGCGACGAGGATGTCGATCGGGGGGACCGCGGCCCGGACCCGGCCGGTGATCATCCGGATGTTGTCGGCCTCGTTGTAGGTCGGGATGACCACGAGCACCCGTCCAACCCCCGGGTAGCCCTCCGCCTCGCTCACCGTGCCTCCGCCTTGTCCGTACCGTCGGTGCTGATCTCGCGACGGCCGCGCCGCAGGACGAACGCGGCAGCCAGCGCGGCCACCGCCAGGACGACGGCCGCGATCTCGGGTGACACACCCAAGCGAGTCGCTAGCGTACGCGACGAACCCAGGTGGATGGCACGCACCTTCACCGCCGCGGTGTTGAAACCGGTCTCCTGGTGGACGCCGCCGTAGCTGTCGACAAATCCGGAAACGCCCACCGTGGACACCATCATCGCGTCGCGGCCGTGCTCGACCGCGCGCAGCCGCACCATCGCCATCTGCTGCTTCGCCTCGGCGGCGTTGAAGGTGGCGTTGTTGGTCTGCACGGCGAGGACCTGGCCGCCGCCGGTGACCGTGTCGCGGACGATGCCGTCGTAGGCGACCTCGAAACAGATCACGTCGCCCAGGGTCAGCGGCCCGGTTCGCAGCACGCCCGGCTTGGTGCCGGACAGCATGTTCTTCACCAGGCCGACCTTGTCGGAGACCAGCTTGGCGATCGAGCGCAGCGGCATGTACTCGGCAAACGGCACCGGGTGGCGCTTCACGTACTGCTGGGTCGGGTCGGGACCGGCGCCGGGCACCCAGAGCAGGCCGGCGTTCTTGATGTCGTTCGGGTCGGCCGTCCGCAGCACGGCGCCGACCAGGATCGGCGCCTTGATCGCGTCGGCGGACGCGGAGATCTCGCCGGCCGCGTCCTGGTTGCGCAGCGGGTCGATGTCGCTGGAGTTCTCCGGCCAGACCACCAGATCGGGCTGCTTCTGCTTGCCGGCGGTGACGTCGGCGGCCAGTTGCAGGGTGGCCTTGACGTGGTTGTCGAGCACGGCCCGGCGCTGCTCGTTGAACTCGAGGCCGAGCCGGGGGACGTTGCCCTGGACGATCGCGATCGTCTTGACCGGGCCCGTCTCGCCGCCGAGCGGGATGGCGCGCGGCAGGACGATCAAGGCGAACGCGATCACCAGAAGCCAGGCCAGCGGCTTGCGGGGCACCGCCCGCCAATTCGGGAAAATCAGGTAATAGAGGCCGACGACCGCGCCGGCCGCGGCGGCTACGCCGAAGGTCACCGCGGGGGCGCCGCCGAGCGCGGCGAGCCGCAGCGCCGGCGCGTCGGCCTGACTGAACGCGAGCCGGCCCCACGGGAACCCGCCGAACGGCGCCCGGTCGCGCACCGCCTCCTGGGTGACCCAGAGCAGGCCGAGCAGCGGCGGCCAGAGCAGGCCCCGCCACCGGTCGAGCAGCGGCCGCAGCCAGGCCGTCGCCAGCCCGGTCAGGCCGAAGAAGACCGCCTCGGCGGTGGACAGCAGCGCCCAGGGCAGCCAGCCGGCCGCGAAGCTGGTCCAGTGCAGCAGCGGGTAGAACAGCACCACCCCGGCCAGGAAGCCGAGGCCGAAGCCGGCCCGCAGCCGGCGGCGGTGGGTGGCGACCGCGAGCAGGCCCACGCCGGCGATCGCCAGCGGCCAGAGGTCGAACGGCGGAAGCGCGAGCAGCAGGGCGGCGCCGGCGGCGGCCGAGAGGATCAGGGCCGTCCGGAGACCGATCGGCTCGGGCGGCTCGGCAGGCGGGCTGGCCTGCGGCGCGACCGGGGGCCGCAACGTCATTTCCACGCGCGGAAGGCTACCGGTCCCGGCTGGGAACGGAAGAGGCGCGGCCGGGACAGCGACCGCGCCTCTGGTGCTCCTTCGCCTCCCGGGCACGGGCGGTGGGTCAAGGGGACGTCGCGTACGCCTTCGGACCGGCTCGCCGCGGGCTGGCTGCCCTCGTCGTGCCGTTGTCTACTGGCGCCGTTCGATACCGCTGCCCCACCGACGGTCTGATCGGTCGACTGCCGCCCCGCCGGCCCCCACCCACTGGACCTGGCTGAACGCGCGACCCCTGCGAGGACTGCGGCCAGTGGGAGGAGGAACGAAGTAGACAACGATCGCTCGCCGTGCTCAGGAAAACAAGACGGTACGTCCGGCCCCCGCCCGGCTGTCAACCGCCACCCCCGTGCTTGGGCGTGTCGCGTTCCTCGGCGTGTCATGTCCCGTACCCGATCGAGTTACAGCGTGTTCAACAGGCGTGTCGCGGCGTCACGATGATCGATGGCGAGCAGCCCGGCCGCCGCCAGAACATACCGCTGGTCGACCACCGTCCGAGCGCCGGTCGGGGCCGCCCAGCCGCCGGCCGTGTCGGCCAGCACCGCTTCCAGCACATACGGGCCGCCGCCGTGCCGCAGCACCCCGCCCGAGCCGACCACCAGACGGACCTCCCGCAGGTCACGGCCTCCGGTGCGTGGTTGGCCGGGACCCGGAGAGTGACCGCGGGCGTGCCGGCGCAGTGCCACGACCGCGGCCGCGGCGGCCAGATCACGATCACTCTCCGGCGTCGGTGGCTGTCCGGTTTCCGGAAGTGCCAACTTCTCCGGAAGTGCCAACTTCTCGGCTGTGGCGGCCGCCACAGTGCCGGGCGCGCCGACCGCGACGCCAAGATCTCCTTCGACCGTACGCGAGCGCCAGAGCGTGCCGGCCACGTCGCGGCGGGGGCCGCTGATCAGCTCGGCGTCCGGGACCAGGGCGGAGTAGACGTCGGTGGTCGCGCCGCCGACGTCCACGACCAGCACGCCGGTGCCGGTCAGGTCGGCCAGCAGTTCCACGCCGGCGAGCACGGCGTCGGGGGTGGCCGCGCGGACGAGTCCGGCGAATCGCCCGCCGCGGGACAGCTTCTTGCCGCCGATGACGTGCTTGAGGAAGACCTCCCGGATGGCCGCTCGCGCGGGCCCCGGGTCGAGCACCCCGATCTTCGGCAGCAGGTTCGTCGTCTCCGTGACCGATATTTCTCGGTTTTTCAGGATGAAGGCCGCCTCGTCGCGGGCGTCGGCGTTGCCGGCCAGCACCACGGGAATTTTGAGGCGCGATGTACTGATTCGCCGGGCGTTGTGCAGCAAAACGGACGCGTCGCCGCCGTCCGTGCCACCGACCAACAAGATCACATCGGGGCGGGACTCGCGCAGGGCGGTCACCTTCCGGCCGTCGAGAGGACCCGCGGCCACCTGGACGACCTGAGCACCGGCCGACAGCCCGACCCGGTGCCCGGCCTCGGCGGTGACCAGCGACTCGTACCCCACCACCGCCAGCCGCAGACCCCCGCCGGCCGAGCTGCACACGTACGGCACATCGGTTCTGCTGCCGCGCAGAGCCGCCACCGCGGCATCCAGGCCCTCGAGCACGTCGCTCGCGGCCGTGGTCGGCACCTCGACCCGCCCGGTCATCTCGCCGGTCGAAAGATCCACCCGACAAGCTTTCGTGTACGTGGACCCGACGTCGACACAGACCGCGGCCGTCATGCCCGCGACTCCCGGTGGCGCCGCCCGATGCCCGCGATCATCCCTTCGGCGGCACGACGACGGTGCCGGTGGCGGTCACCGCGACGATCGGCTGATCGAGAACGGCCGCCGACGAGCCGCCGGTCCCCCGGCAGACGACCTTCGACTCGAACGCGATCTTCCGCGAGCGGGCGCCCATCCTGACCACGGTCGCGGTGATCTCGAGGACGTCGCCGGCCTGCACCGGCGCCTTGAACTGGACGTCGTCGTAGGAGCCGAACAGCCCCTCGTCCCCGTCCAACCGGATGCAGACCTCGGTGGCGACGTCGCCGAACAGGCCGAGCGAGTAGGCGCCGTCCACCAGGTTCCCGGCGTAGTGGGCGTGCGAGTAGGGGACGTAACGGCGGTGGGTCACGGTGATCATTTCGAGCTCCCGGCAAGGGCGTGGACGAGGTAGGAGGCGACCTCCCGCGGGGTGGTGCCCCGGCCGAAGATCCGGTCGACGCCGAGCTCGCCGGCCATCAGCTCGTCGAACCGCGGCCCGCCGACGATCAGCAGCGGACGCCTGCCCTCGGGCAGCGCCTCCCGGAACGCGGCCGACATCGCCCGGGTGTTCTGCAGATGCGCGTCCCGCTGGGTGACCACCTGCGACACCAGCACGGCGTCCGCCTTCTGCTCGCGGGCCGTCTCGACCAGGTCGGGCACGGACACCTGGGCGCCCATGTTGGTCACCGCGAGCTCCCGGTAGGACTCCAGGCCCTTCTCCCCCGCGATCCCCTTGAGATTCAGGATCGCGTCGATGCCCACCGTGTGCGCGTCGGTCCCGATGCACGCCCCGACCACGTTGAGCCGCCGCCGCATCCGCCGCTTGATGACGGCGTTGACCTCCTTGGCGCTCAGCAGCGGGTAGTCCCGCTCGACGACCTGCACCTTCTCGGTGTCGACCAGGTGGTTCACCTTCCCGTAGACCACGAAGAAGGTGTACGCGTCGCCCATCTGCTTGGCGTGCACGAGCATCGCCGGCTCCATCCCCATCTTGGCGGCGAGCTGGAGCGCGGCCCCTTCGGCCCGCTTGTCGTGCGGGATCGGCAGCGTGAACGACAGCTGCACCATCCCGTCCCCGGTCGTGTCCCCATAGGGCCGAATGATCGTCATCGGTTCTCCAGTACGGCGTCGACCAGCCGCCAGACGCCGGTCGAGGGGTTGCGGGTGTGGTCGCTGCCGAGCTTCTCGGCCCGGCGGATCGCCTGATCGAGGCCGGCGGCGAAATCACCGAACCGCAGCCGGGTCTTGTCGTACTGCGGCAGGTGCTTCCGCAGCCGGGTGTGCACCTCGCGGCAGTCGGCACAATGCGCGGCGCAGTCCTCGTGGTGCAGCAGCAGCCACAGCTCGAAACAGGGGTTGGAGATCGCCAGCTTGATGTCGTCCCCGGCCGGCGCGAGCGCGGCCGTCACCTTGCCGCCTTCCCGCTCGTAATGGTCGACGTCGGTCACACACCACACCTCGTCGAAGTCGCCGAGCGCGAACGCCGCGCGCGTGTACTCGACCATCTGGTCCGGCGCCGCCGGCTTCTCGACGATCTTCATCGTCACGGTGCAGCGCACAAAATGGGTGCGGAGCCCCTTGAGGTAGGTGGTTTCGGTTCGGTCGGCGCCGATCACGATGAGCACGGCGCGCCGCGGCGGACGGATCGACTCACGGCGGCCGAGCGTCGACTTATGCCGGAGCATCGGCGCGATCCCTCCAAGCCTCCAGCAGGGAATCCACGACGGAATCCTCGAAGATCACGGGGACCGCGCCGTAGCTGCCGAGCAGGTAACGGCGCTCGCGATTCTCGCCCTTGCGGGGATGAAAATCCGACAGCGGGTACAGGGTGGACGCTCCGTCCTTCTTCTCGACGAACCAGATCTCGTCACGGCGCAGCAGATCCTCGCCGCTGCTGGTGCCCAGCAGGGTGGCGTCGTGCGTGGTGAATAGCAGTTGCGCGCCTCGGGCGTTGGTCTCGCGGTTGCGGAAGAGCTCGACGAGACGGGCGGTCAGCCGGGGGTGCAGGCTGGCGTCGATCTCATCGCTGATCATCAGTGAGCCGTTGGCCAGTGCTTCCAGGGCATATACGAGCAGTTCCGCCCACGACAGGGTGCCCTCGGACTGGTCGGCGAGTTCGAGCCACACGCCGCCGGGCTCATGCCGGAACCGGACGATCGGCACCCGGCCGCCGAACATCGGTTCCTCGACCGAGATGTCGCTGATGCCGAAATCGGCGGTCCGGAGGAGGTCGACGAATTCCGGGTATTCCTTGTGGGCGCCGGCGATCAGAAGGGACAGGTGGTCACGCCGGACCGACGGGATCCCCATCCTGGTCACGTGCATCTGGTGCAGGTGAAACCATCGATACACCGGCCTGACCTCGGCCTGATTGGCCTGCGACGCGACGCTGAGCAGGAGGGCGTTCTCGCGCATCAGCCCGCGCAGAATCTCCGCCCGGCTCCGGCGTTCCGGCACGGTGGAGCCGAGCTCGATATCCTGGCCGTTGCGCTCGAAGATGACCCGCTCCCGGCCGTGCGGATAGGTGTGCAGCCACTCCTCCTGCACCGCCTCACTCGTGACCGAGAAGCCGTAGACCCATTGCACGCCGTCGAGGATCAGGTCGGCGACGAAGGCGGACGGCCGGCTCTCGTCGCCGTCCAGGCGGTATCGAACGCGCGGGATCCCAGAGTCCGCCTCCCACACCCGGAACGACTCACGCACCGCGCCCTGCATCCAGCGCAGCGCGTCGAGCAGGTTGGATTTCCCGGAGGCGTTGGCGCCGTAAACGGCCGCGACCGGCACCGCGGGCCGCTCCTTGTCGTAGGCCGGCATCAGTTGCAGTTCTTGCTCGTCGCGGATCGAGCGGTGGTTGGCGACGCGGAAGCTACGCAGCACTGGTGCCTCCCGCGAAAGACTGAAGCGTCATCTTGCAAGTAAATCGCAAGATCAGCCTTCTGTCTTTCGTGATTGGGCCTCCAGGGCCTCAGTCACCGGATTGAAGTACGTCTCCTCGTGCTTCGCGACGCCGTCGAGGCCCTTGCCGCGGTTGGCGGGGCGTTTCATGATGCCGAAGGTGCCGTCGGCGATGGCCTCCAGCAGGGTGTCGTCGACGATCTTCGCCAGCAGGTCCACCGCCTCGCCCAGCACCTGGTGGGCTCGCTGCTGGATGAAGCCGCCCGGTGCCGGCACGAAGTCCTCGTGCAGGTTTCCCGCGCCGGTCAGCACGTAGCGGACGTTCTGCAGGGCGATGTCGCGGTCGGACAGCCACGGGGTGACCACCGCCTCGGTCATCATGCCCACCAGCAGGATGCCCTGGCCGGTCAGCGCCCCCACCAGGTTGAAGAAGCCGTCGAGCAGGTTGCCGCGGAACACGTCGCCGGTCATGTGCTTGGTCGGCGGCATCCACTTGAGCGGCGCGTCCGGGAACAGCTCGCGGGCCAGCAGCGCGTGCGCGAGCTCCAGCCGGAACGACTCCGGCACCTCCGGGTTGATCTCGAACGCGTGCCCCAGGCCCAGCTGCCAGTCGGCCAGCCCCGCCTCGTGCGCGAAGTACTCGTTGAGCAGCTGGGACACCGTGACCGTGTGGGCCGCCTCGACCGCGTCGGCGGTGGTCAGGTAGTTGTCCTCGCCGGTGTTGATGATGATGCCGGCCCGGGCGTGCACCTGCCGGCTGAACCGCTGGTCGACGAAGGTGCGGATCGGGTTGATGTCGCGGAACAGGATGCCGTACATCGAGTCGTTGAGCATCATGTCCAGGCGTTCCAGGCCGGCCAGTGCGGCGATCTCCGGCATGCAGAGCCCGGACGCGTAGTTGGTCAGCCGCACGTACCGGCCCAGCTCCCTCGACGTCTCGTCGAGCGCCGAGCGCATCAGCCGGAAGTTCTCCTGGGTCGCGTAGGTGCCGGCGAAGCCTTCCCGGGTCGCCCCCTCGGGCACGTAGTCGAGCAGCGACTGGCCGGTCGAGCGGATCACCGCGATCACGTCGGCGCCGGCCCGCGCGGCGGCCTGGGCCTGCGGGATGTCCTCGTAGATGTCCCCGGTCGCGACGATCAGGTAGATCCACGGGCGCTGCTCCGGATCCCCGTACCGCTTGATCATGCGGTCCCGCTCGGCGCGGCGGCGGTCGACCACCTTGAGGCCGTCGTTGGCCGCCCTTCTCGCGGCCCTCCTGGCCGCGAGCGCTTCCGCTTTGCTTGCCGGTACGCCGAACCGCACCGCGCCCGCGGCGGCCTTCTGGGCGAGGACCGTGATGTCGTCGACCCCGCTCGCCCGCATCGCGTGGAAGACCGGCAGCGCCACGCCGTGGCCCAGCCCCACGTCCGCGACCACGGCGTCCACCAGGCGGTTCACCCACGGGATGCCGTCGGAGTCGGCGCCGCGCACGCCGGCCAGCCGCAGCACCGCCCGCTCGACCGACACCGTGGTGTGCGACCGGGCCAGGTCGACGACCGGCCGGCCCGCCTTGGCGGCGAGCCGCCGCGCGGTGCGGACCACCCGCGGATCGAGGTTCAGCTTCCCGGCCACCCGCTCCTCCTAAGAGCCTTCGAAAATCGTGTCGCCGGCGAGGACCGTACGGCGGCACACCGGGCGGTCCGGGGTCGCGCCGTCCACGTCCGGCAGCAGCGTGGGCAGCCCGCCGGTGGTACCGGCCGGCGTCTCCCACACCGCGAAGGTCGCCTGCTTGCCGGGCGCGAGCACGCCCGCGTCGTCGACCCCGGCGGCCCGCCAGCCGCCCCGGCTGGACGCGGCGAACGCCGAGCGCACGCTCATCCGGTGCGCCGGGTTGGTCGGGGCCGCCGCGGCCACCACCACCGACCACGGGTCGAGCGCGGTCACCGGCGAGTCGGAGCCGAACGCCAGCGGGACGCCGGTGGCGTGCAGCGCGCCGATCGGGTTGCTGGCCCGGGCGCGGGCCCGGCCGAGGCGCTGGGCGTACATCCGGTCGGCGCCGCCCCAGAGCGCGTCGAAGACCGGCTGCACCGAGGCGATGACGCCGAACTCGACCATCCGGGCGATCATCGGCTTGTCGATCAGCTCGACGTGCTCGATCCGGTGCCCGGCCGCGCGCACCTCGTCGACGCCGACATGCTTGGCGGCCAGCGCGAACCCGTCGAGGACCGCGTCGATAGCGGCGTCGCCGATCGCGTGGAAGCCGCCCTGCACGCCGACCGCCATGCACTCGAGGAGGTGCTCGGCGGCCTGCTCCGCGGTCACGAACGCCTCGCCGACGCCGTGGTCGCCGTCGTGGTAAGGGTGGCGCAGCGACGCGGTGCGGGAGCCGAGGGCGCCGTCCGCGTAGAGGTCGCCGGCCGCGCCGGTCGCGCCCAGGTCGCGGGCCCGTTCGGCCCCGCCCAGTTCGCCCCAGTAGCCGTACACCCGCGGAAGGTTCTGCCCGGCGAGCGCGAGCACCGAGAGCAGGTCGGCCTCGCTGGAGGTGCCCGGGCCGCCGCACTCGTGCACGGCGGCGATCCCCAGCGACGCGGCCCGGGCCAGCGCGGTCCGCTGCGCCGCGGTCCGCTGTTCCGGCGTCAGGGACTCCAGCGCCACCGCGCGTACGGCATGGTGGGCCTGTTCCCGCACCCAGCCGGCGGGATCGAACCCGGCCACGCCCTCGGCGGCGGGCAGCAACGGCGTCGACACCAGGGCGGAGTGCACCGACGCCTGGGACAGATAGACCCGCCGGCCGCCGGCCGCCTTCGACAACTCCGCGGCGGTGGGCGGGGTCTGGTCGGCCCAGGTCGACTCGTCCCAGCCGTGGCCGTGCACCACCGCGCCGGCCGGCCGGGTGGCCGCGAACTCCGTGACGCGCTCCAGAAGAGAAGCCGCCGACC
>Ga0307509_10005147_pt1 | contig 18361 bp, 24 predicted proteins | sample 10_EM_MG_FD_202245 | JGI IMG/M metagenome (GOLD analysis project Ga0307509, IMG submission 202245) | Populus trichocarpa ectomycorrhiza microbial communities from riparian zone in the Pacific Northwest, United States - 10_EM | ecosystem: Host-associated > Plants > Roots > Unclassified | place...
ATTCCTTTATGGTGGGTCTCGCGAATACGCTGGATCTCCTCAAATTGGTCTTGCGTCACGGGGGCAAATACTGGGTACTGGCCAGCCTTACCGGAACGCACTCTTTTGAATAGTGAGTCAATGGCCCTTATGAAAGGCTGCCTTCCGCGGTATTGTTTGTGCTCCGAACTTTGTAACCCCTCAGTGAGATAATAATTGATGTCGTGTGGTGCGCTGGGTCGTGGGCTCAAGTCCGCGGTGGCTAGGGAGGAGGGTTGAGAGAAACCCAGTCTCTGTCCTGGTGGGGGATATCCGAATCGATGGGGGGGCGGGGAGGGAGTTGGGGGTGCACCCACATCCTCAGCCGGCAAGGCAGGTGGCAAGGCAGCCATTATTTCTTGAGGCCGGGCCGCAGATACGGGGGAGAGTGGTGGTAGTTAGGTGGTATCAGCGTCGGAGGTTGTGGATTGCGGATTTTCGTAGCCGCTGGGAGGAGATGTGTTGTTACAGTAGGGAATTAGGGCGTTGTTGGCTTTTTAGTTTTGGGCTTCAGGTTTGGCCAGGTGACGTCTTCTGTAACTATTACATGAGCCTAGCCTAGGTCAGACTTGGTGAGGGTTCAGCAAACCAGCTCAGCGAGGCTTGGCAAAGATTTGTTAGCAGTTTTGATCGATGTCAACCTATGCCATGCCTCACCGAATTCTCACTCGGTCTAAGTATGTCCGGTAGTTAGAGCAAACCAGTAGCCAAAAACACTTCTGGCCAGGCCCATTTTCTACACCAAATCCGGTGAAAAAAGGCAAGAAGAAAAAAAACTGGACATCCCTAACAAACGACGAGGCTGACCAACTCCACTACCCTCAACCGTCAGAGTTAGGATTTTTTTTTTTAAAACAAATAACCACTTCACCAAGGAAAATGTTACGCCAAACACTTCAAAAAGCAGAAGTTTGATAGTTTAAGAAATCGCGGCGAATTATATGATATCATACATACACTGCTGTGCGATGGACAGTATCTATTTAATTAACCCTTCCCTCCCTCCCACCTTCCTTCCTTCCTTCCTTCCTTCCCCTATGATACATACATCACAACGATGCCTTCCAAACGTCCCCCCTTCAGTGCAAAAACCCATCCCGTAAACAATGGGGCACAAAATCCCCATAGCAGCCATAACAAGCGTTAGCCTTTCGGTCTTCACTCCCCTATGGGTGAGAGTCAAGGTGTTATGTATGCTGTTGATGTGTAAAGGCTCGCTTTGCGCTGGATATTTTTTTCTTCCGAAAATCTGGCAGATTACACCCCATCCCCTCACCCCTCATACGATTTAGAATACAGGTTTCAAGAAAAGTAATAGGTTACCCACGCGAGCCGCGCCAGCCAAAATACCCGCCGCAGTGCATAATACAGTGTCCAATGGTGGGATAGTATATACGTGATGAATCGCACGGTATTGCGAGGGGCCTTGCTCGGGGGGGGGCGGGAGCTAATGATCGCTTAGGGTGAACAAAGCTGCACTAGGTTTAACGCAATGCTTAACTTTAGGGCCTCAGCCCCTTTGTAGGAGTCTTCATTGAGTAGAGAGATATAAAATTCCCAACAGCGAGTGCTTGCCCATTCTAGAAGTATTCGGAGGGTTGGCATCGGGACATATATGTTTGCGTCTGCACAGGCGAATCAGGGCCCCCAGTCTTCCGGACACTTTTGGAATGGGCAAGCACAAAACCAGAAAACTATAATAATAAAAGTCCACAGTATCATACCAGTGGCCCCCTCTCCCCCTATAACATCACCCACTCAACCCTATCCACTCAACCACCACTGTCAAAACCGCTTTCCACACCACCTCCTCCCTTCTCCAATACCCGCCTAGCGCCTTCCTCTCCTACTCTGCCTTCAATCCTCTCTGCAACATCCCCGACCAGTCTCTCATACACGTCTCCTGAAAAGAAGAGCCCCCAATGCGCACCGACTGCATCCACCCCCGTCATTTCCATCTTCATCCAGCAGGGGTCTGGCGTGGGCGGGGTTATGCAAAATTTCCTCTCGCGCTTTTTCTTTTTTTCTCCTTCACTCATTGGGGCTGGGGGCTGTGAGGGTGAGGGGGTTGGCGATCGAGCGTGGAATATGGATGGGGAAGGGTTTGGTACAGAACTTTGTAGGGGGGAGCGCTCTGCCCAGAGGCATTAAAAACAGAAGGTTCCGGAATGCCTTTTAACCATCGCTCCTTCCGTTCCATTCTTTCCTTTCCCCGCCGTAGACTCTCCATCCCACTATCTTGTTGAGTGACAGATTTCCTCTCTTCTTTGCCTTTTCGCATTTCTTCCGCTAGTTCTTTTCAATCGCTTTTTCCCACTCTTTGACCGTTTTTTTCGTAATTTTTCACCCTCTCCTCCAATACTTTCATTGCTCGTGTAACCCCTCTCTTAGAGGCTTTACGCGGAGTTAGGTTAAGAATTTTCGCGTAGTCGAATTCGGTTGGTCTTGGTGGTGGCGGTGAGACCACTGGGGGTGCCGGTGCAGGAGTGGGGGATTAAGTAGGGATAAAAGAGGAGGCATGATCGGGCATCAGGGTTTAGGCTCTTCCATCCGGGTTCCGACTATAGGCACAAGAGTAGATCTCAATTGTCCTGCGTTTCGTCAGACGCCCCATTATCGGATACTGGATGTGGATCGAGATGTGGCATTGCCCCACCTCTAGAGGAGATTGTTCTTGTGCTAATGTTCCTGGCGTGTGGTTTAGGGGTGAGCCGGTCAATTCCAAGATGCATCTCTCCCGAGTCACCCCCTGTAGCGTGCTACCACCTGTGCCCTGGGCTCTCGCATCTGTGAGGTCAAATGAGTGCTCTGGGTGTGCTCGCCCCTGTCGAGCTTCCGAATGACATTGTAGCGATTAATCAAACGCGGGGGATCAGCTAGGCAGCTACTATTTCATCAATTTGGTGGTTTCGGCAAAGAGGGTAGGTAGAATAAGGAACGAACCTGAACTCAAGATCCGAGATCAAGCGCAGCCCCGTTGCGATGGTAAACTGCGAATAGTGCTTATTAGTAAAATTTATCGTCGAATCCCATATTCCTTCTAGTTCTTACATTAGCGCCTCCACCACACCGCGGGGATATTATTATTGGCATATACCATGATACTCTACACAATCGTGAAATTCCGCTCAGGCCTTCAGCCCTTAGTGGCAGAGATGACGGAATAACGAGTTCCCGTAGTGGGAACCGAGGCGGCACGGATGGCTCGAGAAAGTCTGGAATGCGGTTATTCCTATCGGGCATCTTTGTTTAGTGTTTGTCTGTGGATTTGTTTCTTCGACCGCTTCCCTCATCTGAAGTCAAGCTATGTTGACTAAAGACGTTGAAGGGCTTGGCACAAGGTTTGCTAAGCCTGAAATGCGGCAGACACGACAACATCCTATCCTATTGGCTCGCTTAGCTCAAGCCTGTTCTATCTCCCGGACCCCAATCGGTGGCGACAGATTAGGATACTCTCACCCCCTAAGTTGCCAGTATCACGACAACCTGCTTACGGTTATGAGGGGTACTTGATCTTTTATCCACCGTGATCAGTGTCGGGTTTGCCTGAGCTCTGGGCACACTGACTGGCTGGACAAAGGTGGGAATAAGGCAGCATCGTGTGCGTTAATTTCAGTGTTTCTACCGATTCAAGCTTGTTTCACGGTGTGGTGAAGTATGGTAGTGGGGGGTGGTTTCCAACTGAACAATACCCCAAGGTGCCAACTCAGATGTATAGTATAAGACACGGGGGGCTGTGTTCTGTCAGGCGCCACACTGGAACTGTATGAGAGTTCCCTTTAGTTATTGTGGATTGAGTCTTTCAACACTTCGGGACAAGCCCCAATACTGCACTCCTTAGACAAGTACCGCACACTCGGGTCCGGACAAGAATAACATATCACATCGCACCCCGCATCCTACTTGACTCAAGTAAGCTTTCTGGACATTTTCTAGAATCAAGCCGGCTAATGGTGCTTGTAATTAATGTGTATGATATAGTTAAACCAGTGCATTCACTTGTTACTCAAAAATGCACCCGTACTAACAGCCCGCATCACAACTGAGGCCATAGTTAGTTGCCCCGATAGCCTCATGCGGCCTTAGGACCTTCAATTTCTAGGTTATGTCGTACCGCCTCCGCCATCAATTATTCTCTAGGCACCAAGGGGTTACCCCACTAACTTCCGGAACATAGAGGCTTCACCGCTGTGCCACGCAGTACCGGTCGTGTAGGGGCCCTTACAGTCAGGTTTTCGGGCGAGGTTGGTCAAAGGTCTCCTCTGTAGGTCTCTGCAACCACCACAGCTAGCAGAGACAAAGGATATTCTTCCTAACAGATGACAGAAATCTGCAGCATAAATCAATCTCCGAGTGATAGTCTGTTAACATGATCCTGCTAGATGTGGGTTGGTGATGGATTCGCCTCCACCTCTTAGCACGCCTTGAGGCATCTCTAATGTTATCTGATGGCTCCATAGCACTAGGCAAGTCATTGCTGGGAGCATTCTGATTGCTCCAGCTTCACAGGTTCACATTGTCCTGGCGTTCCTGCATCTGACTTCTTGAGTTTCCACACCAAGTTACCCTCTCCCCCGATTCCAACATCCCACCGTTGTGTATGCGAGAATGCATGATCCTTCTTGTTCGTGCACCACGTATTATTTCCATTCCGCTGTTCGGAGGTTTCCTGGTTTGAGATATATGATGGCAGGGAATGCTGTGAGTTATGTGATTCCTTGTCGAAACTTAAGATAGGGTAGACCTGCCGCTGTGGAATGGAAAATTAGCCGAGTTTGTCAAGCCCCGACAATTGATGGACAACTAGAATAGGTCCTTCAGCAGAGGTTAACCGGCACATCTCCTTCGCAAGCATAGCCTACTAAAATCGTAAATAATTGGGTGGGCCCTGGGGTTTTTGAAGCTTGGTTGGGTTACTATTATAGTATCATAGGTGGGGTGACTCTACCGATACTCAATGCTTCATACAGGATTGCGAAATCAAACTGGACTATTTTAGGGAATCCGTGCGCAAGGACTAGGATAAAGTCAGTTTGGTAATTCCCGTTCTTCAAGGTCCTGCCAAAAAATGGTACCAGAGCATACACCTTTACGTTAGTGAAGAGGGTGCCCGTCGAGAAGGAATTCCCTTCCATGTGAAAAATGTCCTTCGCACTTCGGAAGGTTTTGGGCAACGGCTGGTGTCAAGTTTTGGTGAACATTCTGATTGGGATTGCGCTCTTAGCGAGTGGAATGATTTGACTATGAAGTCTGGTAAGATCTATCACTTTTGTGATGAGCTGATGAGACTGGCTTTAGAGTTGTGATATAGTGGCAATTTTGTCAAGGATAAAGCCCGCGTTGGTATAACTACAGACCTTTGCAATGCATGGACTTTGAAAACTCTGGTACCCTACGGGTCTGTCGAATACATTAACCTCCTCCGTCAAACCAGTCATCCGTTGGAAGAGGTTGCTTCCTTTAACTGGACGGTTACAAGGGAAAAACATCATTCTAAGCGGAAAAAGAGCGACGATAGGCAATCTTCCATTAAGAGACAGCACAAGGAAAAGAAAGGCTCGGGGCCACACTAAGAGAAACCCTGCAACCATGCATCTGGGTCTTCAAGACCTCAAGAAACAGAGCACACGAAGATGCATCATGATATTCCCCAGACTCTGATTGACAAACACACGCAGTTCAATCAATGCTCTCGATGTGGACAAGCCAGTCACTACTGGGCAAAGTGTCCTTCGGCTACTCCAATTGTTGCGTCCTCTCGAATTAATTGAAAACAAGGCACCGGTGAAGCTGGATACAAAGCCACCCAAGTGCCGAAAGCGCGATGCATTGAAGATGCTCCTAAACCTGCTGTTAAGCAAGTGGTAGCCGAGGTCCGCGGATCACCACCTCCAGATTTGGATATCTTGGAGATTGATACCAACATGGACGGCTAGGTAAGATCTATCCTCAGAAGTAATAGAAAGGTAAAAGCTAAATCTACTCCAGCGCCTAGAAGGGCTGATGAGATAGATAACGGAAATGAAGGAGTAATATTCCCTACCAGAGGTATTACAAACTGAAACTAATATGTGGCTATAGGGATAGCAAGATCGGTTGTATTTCCTTTGTTACATTGGGAATAGTTGCGTTACTTTGTTTTGCACTTTGGTTTTATTTCTTATGTGATTTTGCGAAATGTAAATTGCTTATCTCATACAGTTTGGAATTTTGGATTGAATTTGGTTGGGTTTTGTGTTGATTTCGTGAGGCTGAACTTGACTTAGCAATTGAACTTGTTTTGCAAGTTTACCTGAGGAGAGTCGAATACCCGAAATCATGCTGGCGTGATAGTAAACATCCAACCTATTGAAACCCTGTAAAATTTATCAAGTGATAAAAGCTATTCACAACCTGTTGTGGCCGCCCTTGTGTCAAAAGGCAAGGAATATTGACTAGCAATTGTAAAACTATACTAAATTCTTCTGAAAATTACTAATAACAATATTTAGAAACAAGAGACCCGATAAGCGGTTCAGGCTTGCAGGCCCATCGCCACATACAATATCCATTCACGTAAGAGTGAGACTGGAATGGAGCCACATTCAAGAGAGACTAAGTGGTGAAGCTCTCTTATTGTTAGACAGTGGCGCTACTGGGGCTGTACTAACGAGTCATTGGGTTAAGAATGCGCAAGTACCTTGTGTATATCGGAAGGAACCGACACCAATTTTAGATGGCAGTAGAAACCACATTCCCAGCTCAGGTCTACACTACCCCACTACCGTAGATATGTACATAGGAGACCATATGAATAAAATGCGATTTGAAGTCGCCGATATGCTGGCAAGCAAAGTGTAGGGTTACCTGCCAATGTTGCGGCTAAAGGACCACAACCCAGACATTACCTAGGAGAAAGGCAGTCTTAAGTGGCGATCAAAATATTGTAAAGCCCACTGCCTAAGCAAAGAAGGGTGCTTAGAGTTCATTACAGAAGAGAAACTCTTAGCCAATGACCCAGACAATATCTTTGTCATGGGCATAGCCCTTTAAACTGATGAAGACGGCGAGGACATCAAGATTTAAATTCTCCCTGAATATAGAGACTATGCAGATATATTCAGTCAAGAGAAAATCAATGCTTTACCTGAGTATGGTAAATATGCTCATCGTATCGACTTGATTTCGGAGGCCAAGTTTCCAGATAGGCCTCTCTATCCCTTGTCTAAGAAGGAATTGGATGCGCTATGGGATTATATTAGGGAAATAGAAGAAAATGGAAAGGTTAGAAGATCTTTTTCGCCAATAGGCGCCCCTATATTATTTGTGCCGAAGCCTGATAGAACGCTTCGGTTATGTGTTGATTACCAAGGGTTGAACAAGATTACTATCAAGAATAAGTATCTGTTGCCCTTGATGAGCGAGCTTAGGAGTAGGCTCGGTAAAGCCACTATCTTGACTAAATTGGATCGGAAGAATGGCTATTACCTTATCTGCATGGCGGAAGGTAAAGAATGGAAAACCGCTTTTCAAAGCAGGTATGGTCTTTATGAGTACACCCTGATGCCCTTTGGGTTATGCAACGCACTATCAACCTTTTAAAGTATGATCAATGATGTATTGTGAGACATGTTAGATATCAGAGTCATCGCCTATATGGATGACATTCTGATCTATACCAAAATGGTTGAAGAACATGTCGCCCTTGTAAGGCGGGTGATGGAAAGGCTACGGAAGGCATGCCTTTGCGTTAGCATTAAGAAGTCAAGCTTCCATCAACGGGAAGTAGAGTTCCTTGGGTATAAAATATCCGATAGAGGAATCTCTATGACAAGTACAAAAGTTGAAGAGATCTGAGCATTGTCATGCCCGAGAAGGTCGTTGATGTGCAAAGCTTCATGGGCTTTGCTAATTTCTATTGTCGGTTCATAAAGGCTTTTGGCAAGATAGCCAAACCATTAATGGACTTGACAAAGAAAGGTATCAAATGGATGTGAACTTCTTCGTGTCAGGATGCTTTTGACACATTGAAGGATATGTTTACCACGGGTCCAATTCTGACACACTTTGATGACTCTCGTCCAACTAGGTTGGAAACCGACGCTAGTGACTTTGCATTAGGGGCTGTACAATCTCAACTCTGTGAAGATGAGAAGTGGCATCCTGTAGCATTTCATAGTAGAAAGCTCTCCCCAGCAGAGATAAATTATGACATGCATGATAAGGAAATGGCTGCAATAGTGGCCACCTTTAAAGAATAGGCATATATATTGATATCGGTTGATGATCAGATTTTGGTGTATACTGATCTTAAGAATTTAGAGTACTTTAATACTATAAAGACTTTAAACTGCAGACAACATCACTGGGCAGAGTTTCTACAACCGTTCAATTTTAAGGTTATTTATATGCAAGGACGGCTAAATGAAAAAGCTGATGCTTTGTCAAGGCGTAGGGACTACCGCGCTCAAGGGGGGAGTAATTCTGAACATTTTACTTTTTCGCCCAGGACAGTAAATTGGAGAAGAGCCTGTCATCTTGCGACCACATGTGTTGGAGACTTGCCATGGATTTCGGTTGCAGACAACATTTCATGAGGGTCTTATGAAGGCAGCTGCTAGTGATCAAACCTATTTTTTCATCAACGCTAAAGGCACTCCTCCCAGGAGAGAGTAAGGTTGATACAAATTGTAGTATCGAAAAGGAATTGCTCCTATATAAGAACCGGTGGTATATTCCAAAGGATCAAGGTCTAAGGCAAACAATCATGGAGGCAGAACATGATTCAAAAATTGCTTGACACTTGGGAACATAATAGGCTATTGGTAGGGTTAGGGATAACTTCTATTGGCCAAAGATGGATGAGAACATTAACGAGTAGGTTCGCTCTTGCGATGTATGTCAATGTAATAAGGTCATTCGGCATAAGAAGTATGGACTCCTTGAACCCTTAGAAGTTCCTATGAGGCCATGGACGGCAACATCCATGGACTTCATTGTGGGGTTAGCAAAGTCCGACAGGTATACGAAGATATGGGTCATCATAGACAGGTTCTCCAAGATGGCACACTTGATACCTCCAAGGACAGAGGAGCATATTAAGGAACTGGCCTTGACGTTCTAGAAAGAAATCTGGCGCCTCAATGGACTTCGAGAATCAATTGTCTCTGACCGAGATACCCGATTCACATCTAAGTTTTGGACAAGCCTGATGCAGCTATTGCAAGTAAAGCTAAACCTCTCCACCGCATTCTACCCAGAAAGCGATAGGCAAACTAAAAGGGTTAATCAGACACTAGAACAATATTTAAGGAGTTATTGTTCATATCAGCAAGACGATTGGGTATCGCTATTACCATTCGCAGAACATGCATACAATACTTGAATGTCGGAATCCACAAAGGCGAGTCCTTTTGAAATAAATTATGGATTCTCCCCACAGACTCAATGGTCCGGGATAGTGTCAGATAACAAAGGAATACACCGAGACAGGAAGCTTGTTATGAAGGATTGGGAAGGCACATGGCAAGAGATCTGAGACACAATACAGCAGGCACAGGAAAGACAACGGAAATGGCATGATCAAAAGAGACAGCCAGCTCCGGAATATGTCACATTAGAAGATGTCATACAGGGCAGAGATAAGAAAGCGGATAGGGTTATGCTAAACCACATGAACCTCGGTACAAAAAGGCCTATCGAAAAACTAGACCATAAGATGTTTGGACCCTTTGTGGTCAAACACAAGGTAGGTTCTAGGACCTATGAGATCGAGCTGCCGGCAAGATAGGACATCCATCCTGTATTCCATGTTAGTCTGTTGGAACCATATCGTGAGGATCCTGTGGGTAGACCTCAAAAGATAATTCCAACACCTGACATAGTAGATAATCAGTCTAGCTATCTTGTTGCGGAAGTGGTTGATAGCTGATGGTATGGGAATTGTAAGTTAAAGTTTCCACAAGGCTTTGTGCAATATATTGTTGCTTGGGAAGGGTAGGGACCAGAAGTAAATTCTTGGGAACCGTTTGAGAGGTTAGAAGATACCGAAATGCAAGCATTGCAAAAGTTCGAGGAGAGGTATCCATCTAAACCTAAAGACCATAGGGTGATAGACAATCCAAACCCTGGAACTAAGAGACGACGTTGACAGTCTGAGGACAGACCAACAGAAAACGGGAGTAGTGTAACGACCCTACAATAGGTAGCTACTATAACTACCCTCTTAGCCCAAATGGTATACCAAGAGGTAGCTGAAGGTGGTATGGTCTAGTATACTTTGTATACAAGGATGCTGGTTCGCCTAAGGGCAAGGCATAGGAAAGTAGAGTAGCCTTGGGAACTCTATTATCCAGGGTAACCTTTGGGGAGAACATTCGCATAAGGTCAAGAGAATTATGGCAATATTACACAGATCTCCAAGACGACCTTTATGATCAACTGGAGCACTTCTGGAGCGGTTAAAGGCATAAGAGGACCAAGTTACCCTACCTTGGGAATTTGGCCATTATACCCATGGATCTCAGTTACCCTACTGAAATATCGAAGTTACCCTACCCTCACCGGCAAAGTCATCCTAGAACTTAGAGGTCGATTGTCTCAAATTCTATGGGCTCGTAGATGTTCATAGGCATAGACGCTGCTGCATGGCGATGCCCCACGTCTGAGTAAGGGTTGCCCGAACATGCTATAGATCTTGGGCGGGTTTTGCTAACACCCCCCTCTGGCCCCAGCGTTGGGACGGTGCGTCATAGGCAGATGGCAGAATAGTTGCTGGTTTGCTAGTAAAAAGAGGTCATTGGAGCGGCTACCGTAACACAGTATTTGTTGTCGCCGTCCGTCTGAGTGAATATCGTTCGCAGGATATATAAATGGTGTATGCGTAATGGCCAAAATGGGGATCGCCCATATATGGTCTCTCCGGCATCTAGGAGTCAATCTTAGCATACGGGTAGTAGGGTAGTCTTCCTAGTGGTACTTATGTAGTCCAAGGAGGCCAGGGCGCTTTCGGGACAAATACCTCAGTAACCAGCCCGAACCTTCTCTCCTTGATTTGTAGCATTACCATGGGTTGTCAATCGACTCTGGAGGTATGAGTCTTATCACAGTAGAGTATGTCCCGAGAGGCTGGCTATAGATAGCGCCCACTTAGCCAATGATTGTCTACATCTCACCGGGGGAGCTTGCATGTCAATTGATCATATTAGACAATCGCATAGATTAAATGATGTACTGCATAGCAGGTATAGACGAACCTACCACAGGGCCAGTGAGTCCACCACCTCGGTATTGGCTCCGGTTGTTGTTATAACAGTTAGCCACTGGTATGACTTCGATACAAAGACTTTTTCTACGTGCGGTTATATTGGAGATGCATTGCAGAAACTCATATCCTGTTGATGGAGTTAACTGTACCCGAGTTGGTCCTATACTTCTGGAAGGATCATTCCTAATGGAGAGTCGAACTCGGATCACCCCTGAGCAGGACTGGTAACTCGTACAAGGTCATAGTAGTAGTGAATGTCAAAGGCTTAAATCTGATATCTACTTAAGTTTAACCGTTTGGCATTCTACTTCGACAACGAACTTTTCCTCGATTGAACTAAATTGAGTGAAACTTCAAGCTTAACTATATTAAGTTTTACCGTTTGATTCTTTTGAATTTACCTCATCTGTAACCGGTACATGTTACTAGTTTAGGTATAGATTTGTTTTATCTATTTGTTTCAGGATACGAGTTCAGGAGACTTGTATGCCTTGTTAGTTTGTTTTATGTTTTTTTTTAGGATACGAGCTCAGGAGACTTGTAAGCCTTGTTATTTGATACTTGTATGGTTTTAGGATACGAACTCCGGAAGTTCGTAAGCCTTATTTATTGTTAGATTGTTTATGGGTTAGGTATTATTTGATGCCTTAGGATTTGAATATGATTGATGTGAGATGGATTATGGCAAGTGTATTTAAAGACCTGAATCTCTCCGGACCTAGAGAGATCAGACTTCGACAGAGAGAGTTTTGAATATACTTGGTTGAACAGTTATCTTCTATTCCATTTGATTCGAGAATCTTTGAGCTTCACACAGGCCTAAAGCACTTGGTCTTCTCTTAGTAGTTTCGATAAAAGTAATAGAGCCTATTCAATTACTTGTTGGCGTCTCCGGTTGTAACGGGGCACACTAGAGAGAGGTGAACTCTAAGGTTGCGACCGCACCAAACACTCAAAGTAGAACATAAAGATGATATAACCGGTTACTGTGGGGTAGCGGTCTTGCAAAGGGATATCGGTATTGACTCTAACCAAACCGGTGGTATAAACGAGATCAAGTACTGGAGACGCTAACAAGTAATTGAATAGGCTCGATTACTTTTATCGAAACGACTAAGAGAAGGCCAAGTGCTTTAGGCCTATGTGCAGCTCGAAGGTTCTCGAATCGAACTGAATAGAAGATAACTGTTCAACCTAGAATATTGAAAACTCTGTTTGTCGAAGTCTGATCTCTCTAACTTCGGAGAGATACAGGTTTTTAAATACACTTGCGATAATCCATCTCGCATCAATCATATCCAAATCCTAAGGCATTAAATGATACCTAACCTATAAACAATCAAACAATAAACAAGGCTTACGCACTTCTGCAGTTCGTATCCTGAAACAATACAAGTAACAAGGCTTACAAGTCTCCTGAACTCGTATCCTAAAACAAAACATAACACAAACTAACAAGACATACAAGTCACCAGAACTCGTATCCTGAAACAATATATAAAACAAATCCATACCTAAACTGGTAACTTGTACGGGTTACAGGTTTAACACCCTCTAACGAACAGGTACAATAAAGGGCTAGCAATTGATCGGCAAGCGTCATGTCTAATGGAGGCTTCACAAAACTCGCAGTTAAAGAGAGATAATACTTAAAGAGCAAGTATAACTCTGAGATCGCCGTTCAACCAAGTATATTCTTAAAACATAAGTCTGCTAAGGTCTACTGTTCTCCTGCTAGTCAGGAGATGAGTTTGAATACAAGTTTTCCTCCAGAGTGATAGTAATCAGATATCCTGCAACCACGATCATCACCGGACAGTGCACCTTGCCCTGCATGTCCTGTAATCCCACATGAAACCTAAGACTCATAAGACTACCTCAATGCTATCATCAGCTTATATAACTATTCCTTCACTTGTGATCCTAAATAAAACAATCAACATGCAAAACTAAACTTAACACAAGCTACTGGGCCTTAATATAGCTCCAGGGCTGTAAAACAATGAAACTAATCATAATAATCAAAATAATCAAACTAAACATAGGAAATCCTGCACTCCACTCCTGTATCCAGTTATCAGAATATGTATACATGTTACACAACACTACTACACCTTTAAAGTCCCCTCTGACCGATAAACTGTAGGCCCCAACAGCTAAGGACACTCCCGATATGGCCTAGGCCAATTTAGGCCGAATTTGAGTGGCCTATGAAACCCTATCAGGCCTGATAGGCGCCTATTGGCCCGGAGATTAACGTTTAGAACAGATCTCTTTAAGAGATCTTGACTCCCTACACCTTTCAACTTCTCTCTTCTCAATTTTTTCCTACAATTCATGTAATTAATTAATTAACTACTGGATCTCTAGTATTTTTGCTAATAAAGTGAAAAAGTTCCTGTATTTTTAATGCTATTTAGTAATCAGGGAACGTTAACTGTGGGTTTTTGCTGGGGAAACTGCATCGTTCATCGCCAAGTGTAGGGCGGCCTAGGCTCTATAGACCAGGCCGGCCTATTAGGCAGCCAGTCCTAAGCCTATACGGCCTATAGGCGGGCCCGGCCCGGCCAGGCTCAAGCACTACCAAGCCTATAGGCTCTGTCGCGGCCTGGCTTACCTGGCCCGTTGCGAACACTGGCCAGCCGTGGCTGCAGTCTCTGCCTTGACCCCTTCCCTCTCCAATAACACCTCCATAACCTGTTTATGCCCGTTCGCCGCACCGCGTGAAAGAGCTGTCCGACCGTAACAGTCAATCCGATTAACCCCTACCCCTTGTTCCAACAAAAGATTAACCACATCCTCTCTGCCATTTTCGGCTGTGGTGTCCGGCCCTGGATATCACCCCAATGGAGACTCTAACTCTGCTGCCAGCTTCTCCGTAGTACTCGCACTACCTCCGGGTGGCCATCTCCGGCGGCCCACGAGATGGCCGTTCTATCCCATTATATCTCTCCGGCGCAATTATGCCCCCTAGACGCAATAGGATTTTCGTCACCTCAAGATTTCCCCTCACAGCAGTCCATATTAGCGATGAACGGCCCGTGAAATCCCTCGTGTCTAGATCCGAGGCTCGGAGCTTCCGCAAGGAAGTTAAGGTCTCGGCATATCCAAAGAAAGCTGTGGCATGCAGTCCCGTAAATCCTTCCGGTTCAACTGCATCTCCGTCCCAGAGTCGCCCCTCATCGCGGTATATCTTTGAAAGCAGCAACCGTGGCGATATATGGGTATCGTATCGGCCGAGAAGGTTGATAGCAAGTGATTTTCCGAGAGCTGTAGTTCTTACCCCAGCATGAATCCCCCGATAATATGACGCATACTCAACCAATGGCATTTTTATCATATGCTCAGATAAGGGAAACGATGGGTTCTTGATGCACTGGAGATTGAGATAGGTCAAACACACTTCTGCTATGGTTCCATCGGGGTTAGAGAACAGGGCGAAATGTTTAGATAAATACGTATGCAAGGTAAGGTGGTTCAGTCGCACGGTTTTAGCTTCCTTATAGACAGCGATAAGCCCTAGGCAGCAGTTTAGTATAGTGTGAATCGATGGAACCTTATTAGAATCAAAATTGGAAGAGCCCATCTCCACTGCCAAAGCATGGCAGAGCTCACAGACCCGTAATGGACGCTCGGATCTAGATACCCACATTAATGCTTGCATGACAATCTTTGATTGATCCTCGCTCTGGTTTGTATCTGTATCATCGAATCTCCGTAAGCACCATCGAGGCCCAACCCGCTGGAAATCTTCCGGAGCTTCTCTTTTCTCATGCAGAGGGCCGTCTCTTGCGATATAGCTTTGATATTGAGTGAAACCAACAGGAATCTAGAGACAATTGATGATTAATAACTTGGGGTACTTGCTATGGCTTCGCTTACTTACATCTCCGATACCTTTTCGGGAATCTCATCCATAATACCCCTCTTGAGCTCAGGGTCCATCTCATAGGGGAATCTGTCATCCAGCAATTTCATGTGAAGATATCTTCTGATATCCTCCTCCGCCGGTTTAAATGTATGATTTCTAGAGCCCCTCCGAAGTGTTCCACGAGCCTCGCCTGAATATGTGGTCTTTCTGTCGCAAATAGTCGAATATTTGGAGATCCCGTGACAATGGAATGCAAGCGGAGGAATTCCGGCAACCCCTCTGTCCCACATTCGTCCAGCGCATCTACGCATAGAAAGGTACGCTTATGGGGCCTGAGAGTTGCCGCCTGTAGTAGCCTGAGGATTTTGGGAACTGAAAGACCTCGACCGCGGAAACTTTCTTTTGCCTTTTGATCAATCACCTCTGGAATAAAATCCAACCAACTGACTGCCTGTTTCAGGAGACTGGTGAGTATAGGCGCTGTGACCTCTGATTGGTGGTTCTGGAAATTACAATAAACATGAAGGACTGGTGTGTCTTCCTTCTCCATCCTATCAGACGATTCATCAATCACTCAGGAGCTAATATTCTTGTTAGCGATACTAGAACCTTCCCCAGATTTGTTTATACCTACCTTAGATATGTCTTTCCGACTCCCGGGACCCTGCAACAGAACAGAGTACAATTCACAGATCCATCCTCGCAATCCCGGCACTTTAAATATTCGTCGGTTTTGAGAACCCAGTCTCCAATCCCCTTGAGTCTGTCTTCTGCGGCGGACGTCCTGGTGTCTTTTATCTTGCTGGCCCCCCTGTGACTCTAGGGAAGATAGCCACTCCAGAATCTCGCGTTTCCTATCTTCTGGTGGTGCTATAATGCAGTCATGATAAGTGCTATGGCTATTCACGACATTTGCGCGGTTGTTATATCCGTTCCCGATCGAAATTCCGTTCCCAGTCGAAATTCTGCTCGCAGAATCCCCTATGATGTTTGAAATGCAACGCAAGGTCGGCATCGCGTGTGAAGACGATGATAGACAATTCCTGGATGCCAGGTAGTTTATTGCTCGGCTAAGTCGCAGGGAAAGGCGGGGTTGTTGTGCTAGAGAAACTCGAATAAATAAGGCATGCACAATACCGTAGAATCGAAAGTTTAGAAAAGGGCGAATAACGCAGACAATGTCGACCTGCTCAGCCTCCCCCTGAAAGACAAAAATAAAAAAGGTGTCAATACTCGTTGGGGAAGGCGACCTCAACCACATCCAGTACACTCGCGTTTGAAAAGTTTCCGTAACTACACTTGTACTTTCATGTATTTGTGGCTGATTATCTGCTGGCGCCAACATACTATTGACAGCCACAACTACATGAATGTACCAGTGTGGTTACGAGGACTTTTCAAACGCGAGTGTACGAGTACCAGTGTGGCTAGGGCCGGCGATCGGGGAGTGAAACATGGTTGAGCGCCTGCCTATTTTACGGCATAATTGGCCCACTGGTTCCAGTTTCGACTATACTGCGCATGATTTCCGGTCTCCCACACCCAATCATTACAAGTACTGTGCCAAGGGAAGACACACCATCCCGTGTTGTTGTGCAGCGAATCCCCCTTTCCTACTGAAACCTCGTCTGCCATACATCCGAGCATGCTTCTCCAACTATTGTCCGATAACTTTTTACGGTGGAGGTAGGATGCATACCGGTATCACAGCTTTTGCTGTAGACCTCTCCATCGACCAAGACGGAACTCGCTTCACCTCTCGATGAAATGGATAAATGACCGCTAAAGAAGCACCGATAGGGCAATCTCGTCCATAGGATAATCTCGTGTACATGGGGAATTTTAGTTGTAACCACCCAGGGTAACTCTTGTTTACTTGCTGGTGCGCCGAGTTTTTCTAGAGAGGCGACATTATCCTCTCACGCTCCTCACGATCCGTTCAAACCATCTTCACTTGGGTAAGGAGCTCCGAGACTGATAACCTTTCTTCGGATCAAATCGTAGGGGCCAAGCTCCTTTGTCAAATTGCTATTTTCCTACGGGAGGGGCAAACATGAAAGGAACCTTCTGAATCGAATCAGGTAACTCAACAACCAAAACACCAAGTATGCTGCATGATCCGCGATTAATGAGCTGGCAAAGCATACTTGCCTCGTATTGTAAATAAGAACTTGCAGTGTATTGGCTGTTTACCCCACTATCATACATGCTACCACCCCCCCCCCCTTTTTTCAAGAAGACCGTCTTTTACCTTTCTTCCCGCGCCTGTGCTGATATTTTTTTCATTTCATGTTACTATGCTACTCTAAAGCTTATAACATAATTTAACTTCTCCTACCACCCTTTACCCTTTACCCGAAACATTACTTGCAATGGGTGATACCGCAGGATCCCAAGGGTGGTAGAACAAACGAAACCTCCTCTCCCACTATCGATTCACCACTTCTCCCAATACCTTCCTCTCCCTAGCCCTCATCTCTCTCCTCTCCTTACTCCTCCTGCCCCTTACCGCATTTTCTCTATCCACTCTCCTTTGCTGTGCTGGCCTTTGTCCGCGAACTATAGTATCTTTGGGTTACTGCATCGAGCGGCTCTCTTGGCTGTACTGTAAAATCATATCCCCCATTTCTGCATCTTGCGCGTCGATAAACTCTGGTTTTTTCTAACTTCATCCGTGGGGGCAGCGACGGCGTGGTGGGTTGTCCGTGGTAAGTTCCCGGATATGATACCAGTGAACAGCTTTAGACATAGCCGGAAGATCAGAAGTACCGGTGTTAGGCTATCTTGAAAGGCCCGTTTATTTGGATGGTGTGCGACGCTGTTCGAACTACGCCTCGTTTATATAGTAAGATTTTTTGCTGATAGATTGAGGAATACTGTACCGGTAGATAAATGAAGAAAGGGTGTGATCATCGATTGCCTAATTGGAAGAAGGTGGAAGGGGTTAAATGAAGGAAAAGGTGGACGTAATTGGAATGGAGGGGAAACGCCATCTACTCCAGTACTCGAGTACGAGTATGGCACCGGTCATTTAACACAACTGGTGTGCCCTGGACGGTTGATAGGGCAGTTGAGCAGGGCTGGTTGCCTATTTTGGAGGCTGGCAGGAGCCCGCAAGAGCGAGGCTTGGCGGAGAGCCCATTCGCATAAAGGCTTTTCCTCTTAGATCCTTTAGTTAGCATCGTACAACCACACCACTCTTTGCTCCTACTTCTTGTGACGTGTCA
>Ga0307509_10005148_pt1 | contig 18360 bp, 25 predicted proteins | sample 10_EM_MG_FD_202245 | JGI IMG/M metagenome (GOLD analysis project Ga0307509, IMG submission 202245) | Populus trichocarpa ectomycorrhiza microbial communities from riparian zone in the Pacific Northwest, United States - 10_EM | ecosystem: Host-associated > Plants > Roots > Unclassified | place...
GGGGCTTTTTCTTTTTCTTTTTTTTTTTTTTTTTTTTGTTTTTATATCATGTATTCGTTGTTAAGGTACAAGAAACAGTATGGAGCGCCAGCTATGACCGAAACAAAACCATAAAACAATCCAACGGCCCGCTTCACCTCGTCATGGGACAAACCGAAACCCCCCGCCCCCCTGCAAGCAATCAATCAAGAAAATTCCCGCCGTACCCCCAAGACCCTATGGTATGGGCCTAACCGCACGCCAGCCACCAGCCTAAACTAATGGGGAGGAAAGCATAGGAGAGCTAATCAAGAAAGAAAACCAACAAAAGAAACGTACAGGAGCAAGGAAACCCTTCAGCAGGCTCCCCAAAACAAAAGAAAGGATTTGCACGGGACCAAGTCCCGACGGAGCGGAGGGGTAAACTACTGTTGCCGGATGCCTAACGGAATCTCCACACACCTATCGGCTCAGGGGCAAGGCGTTATCACGGGCGGAGTGCCCGGAAATCGGCGCGCTTCGGACTTTAGCACGAGCCAAGGAGGTAGTGGTATACCATGACCCAGCGTAACCTACTAGCGAGTTGCGACCGTAGAGTAAATCGCGTAGAGGATGAAGAAGGCGAGGGGAGCCACGCGGCGAGGAGAGCCACTCAGCAGAGGGGATGCCAGCCACAGCGGATAGTCCAAGGGCCGACCGGACGAAATTACCGCGTCTCTCACGTGGTCCCTTGTTACAGGAGAGAGAGCGTCACTACCGGAAAGGATCCCGGACGAGAGAGAGACCCAAGGAGAGGAGGAGGAGGAGTGGGCAGTAAGATGCCAGCAAAGAGGGTGTAGCAGTACGGTGCAAGCGGATCCAACGCGTGGGAAGCGGGAGAGGGAAGGCTCGCCAGTAACCAAGAAGTACGAACACGGAAGACGGAGACAGGGTCACGATTTTTCGAATGCCGACCGTACCGACCGAGCAGCTCAGGAGAGAGTGCAATACCAGAGAGCAGGGCCACCAGGGCAACTACTTCACCGATAGCCCGAAGCTAGCGACCGTGTGTTGACGATGGAAAGAGGGTTGCCGACCGTGCAAATCGCTAAGCGAGACGCGTCGCGAAGTGCGGGGTAAGGGGGAGAAACATCAACGCAAGCGTGCTTAAACGAAGACAGGATCAAGAACCCCGTGGGAGGGGAGGCCAGAGACCCCAGAGAGAGGAAAGGGAAGACGGGTGCGTACTACTCCTAGGCAGAAGCCAACAGGGGAGAGCAGAGGCGGTAGACACTCTCACGATGATTTCTCATGGTGTTGAGATTTCAATCGCTGGAGGTGGAGCGGACGAGAAGGATGAGCTCGGTCGAGGGGCCGCTAGTCATATATGTACTGAGCAGTTTATCAATTTGGAGATCAATGTCCTATCTGATCTGACGTGCTGGGGTGTACTGTGTGCTGTATTTGTGGGTCTGGCATGTGAAGCAACCACCATTCCACAATGTACACCTGTGATGCAGCCTACAATGCCAAGCTAAATGCTAAAATTTTCTCCCCTTTAATATGCTAAAACCTTTTCTCTATCTTCTCACATAATCCTCCTCTCCTCCTCTCACCTCAATATACTCACTCACACCACCTCACATATGCACCACCCTCCACCACTGAGAGGACTCATCATACCACACCCTCGGGTGCATACCTGTCACAACCCAACACAGAGTACTCACACAACCACCATCCAGGCAGAGGGACCACACCACACCAGAGACAGTACGCCCAATATGACACGATTCTGAGCATACAAACCAATCCACCCCTTTCACTATACACGACAGTACCCAAGCAAGAGCACACACAGTACCACTCAAGGCTCAGTGCTCACAACATGATACACGGTCGAGAGCCCCTCACACGACACCACTTCGAGAACTCCATCCTTTCCCTGCCCCTAGGCCTGACCACGCAACATCCCCGGGCCGTCCGGTCAATCCCAACCAATCAACAATGCCACGTTGTAGCGGCCGTAGAAGGGATAAACCGCTTGAGGACTTTGGCGCTAATAGTCAAGGTGCCTTACGCCGGACCTGCCGTCTATGTCTGGTAAGTCTTGTGATATCATATTCCATCCGCCAATAGTGTAGGATCCTATGCTAATATCGGACGCCAGCCAGGGACAGATCCCCGATTGTGAATCTAGCAAGTGTTTGCGGTATCTTCTCACCTGTTGGCGCTATCTGGAATTCACATAGAAATGTCTGAGAATCCATCGCAAGCCAATCAGCCACCTTTCAGAAACTCCACAACGTTGCCACATTTTTTTCATGCCAGCGAGCTTTCATATGATCCTGAGATACAGAGACAGATTTTCACAAATGTTGGTGAGCCCATCTCAAAACCCCATACTCCTCCTTCTGTGGTTAAATTCAGTACTTCGCCGGAAGGGAACTCAGTCCGCAGTTGCAGTGACTGTGGCTCTCACCCTCCAAATCCTCATCACCAATTCTCCTCCTTTATTATCATCCCTACAGTAGCCAGAATTCTTGCTTCATTGGAAAGCCACAGCTACACCTAACAGCCACTGTAGGTAAGCTCATTGTCCGCTCTGTACCACGCCACCTATCCCTAATTGGGCTAGCTGACATCGAGCAGTGTTCGCAACAGGGCAGTCTGTCCGTCCAGGCCCAGAATAAGTGCTGTCGATATTGTGTTGTCCTGTTTAGTTATTTTCTGAACTTGCCCGACAAGTAAGAGCCAATAACCAGGATGGAGGACATTGTGTCGTCCCCCACCCTCCGCCACCATCAGCCGTACACCTGTGGTCTCTCACCCTGCCCTACAGTCTTCCACTATTTTGCCATATTTTCCGCAGTGTTCTCCCATCCGCCATGATGCCCGGCAAGCCTATATAGGCACTTACTGTCCCATACCTGAAGATGTCCCACATCATAGGACTCGTTCTCCTTTCCAATGACAGCCGTCCTCAAAGTTCAAGTAGGAGAACCGACAACATTGTGTTGTCATGTCCTGTGTTCCCAAGCATCTCGTCCGGACGCCAGCGCCCTGGCCTCCTATAGTCACGTCCGTCCTGCGCAGGCTGGCTAAGAACAGCCAGACATGAAGTCAGTCTTTTGTAAACACCGCAGTACTCTAGGTTGACGGGCGGGCCCTGATCTGAGGTCCCCAAATGTGCTGTTGATGGACCCAATTTTTGAGTAAGAGTGTGAGATGATTGAAGGTCAAAGTGATTTAGTTTAGTTTTGCGAAAACAATGATACTGTATCATAGAACTCCCAAAGTACGAGCCCAGCTCCAGTCCGTAACCCCACCGCCCCAGATGTATCCACACACACACACTTCCGACAATAACACTTTATCATACAAGAAGTAATACAGAGAAGCTTACAAGAGCACCCGTACTCCTATATCGTAGCAGCGTGGTGTTCCAGGCCTGGAAATGAGCCTTGCTCAATTCTTGTCTGCGTTGTCTCGCCCTCTGTCTTGTATCAGATCATGATGGGTATCAGCTCATGAGATAGGGAATGAGATCGGGTTTAGACCCGACACGGGAGAAACCGTTTTCTATAAAATATGGGCTAAGGAGCTGGACCCATGTTGGTTGTTGAAAACTCACTTTGGCTTGCAAATTTGGCTTTGGGTATATTGTTGAACTTTGGCCATTTTTGTTTGTACAAGCAGGAAAGCATTACAAGTAGAGGAATACATAACAGTGGTGGGATGGTGCAGCTCTCTGGAGAGCCAAGTGAAGTGGCTGGAGAAATGTGAAGTTGGTTCAGGGCGCTGGGGAGGTCCACCCTTCAAGTTTCTTTGGTAGTAGGGAGAACCAGTGGTGGAAAGTCAGACATCTATGGGTATTTGAATCCGATGTCACAGGCGCTCAAATATGTCGAACCAATAATCTCCGGACAATGTCTCTAACCCCATACCTGCCCCTCAGGACCCCTCACCCGGCCACATCTACACTACTCCGGGCTTGTACTTACATTATTTATACTGCTGCTACAAGTATTACAGCCTGACTGGTCAGCCAAGGGGCGGCTCATTCAATTATTACTCACAATATACCATGATATCTGATGTTATACTAGCATCCAACCAAATAGTAAATATCAAAGAATACGCTTGACCGGTCGGTCGAGGGGCTGCTAGTCTTATATGTACTGAGCAGTTTATCTCAAAATACGATCTCAAAGTCTGATCTGATAACTGTGATACACTATACTACCGGTAGGATTTATGAGCACAAGCATGTGATGCACTATACTACCCATAGGATTTGTGAGCACAACCATGTGATGCAACGCACGTTGCCGAGTGCCGTGCCCCTGGTGTGAAAATTTTCACTGTTGTCTCACCTGATAACTACAGCTCTATTACCCTAGCGGGAATAGCTTGCATAAATATGCGCGAGGTATATGCCGCCATGGGGAAGAGCATATATCCGAACCTAAGCTCCCTGAGTAGGGACTTCCCGGAGGCATCTGGGAGACTACTCAGGAACCTCTAAAGAGTTCACGTTTCAAGATATGGCTAACTGATTGGAACGATGATAAGAGAACCAAGTTCTCTACTCTTACTAATGCATACGCTTCATGCATTGATAGATGAATATCGGATCTGATCACTCCGTATTCATGATACTATTTGTATGTAGGCATTCAGACTGCATATTCCATTATAGTCTATCAAGACGCAGAGATCGAAGACTGACTACTGGTGGAGTGGGGACACCCTCAGAAGAAATAGCAGTCGGGAGATTCTCAGAGTCGAGCTGGGCAAGTTTTCAGGGTCAAACAGTGTTCGCACTTTGTTCTGACGAACTGAATTCTTAGAAAGATACTTCGTTACTAGAGAAGTGAATGTAGCGTGAACTTCAGTATAAATAGTAGGGCTCTCCCCGGTGGTTGAGAACATCATCAAGCAACGGAGAAGAGACCTTAACAATATTATAAGTTATTAAAGATATTCTTTTATTACTTTACCGAACAATTTATCCTGAGCCTTCCTGACCTATAACCCGTTGTCTCGAATATCCTCGGCCTAGTCTAATATGTACTGAGCAGTTTAATCTCAAAGTGATATCAGATCAATCAAAAAAGTGCGCAATCAGATCATATCTTTATCTAATTAGTGCTGGTATGTACAGTACTAAGTACGTGTGATTCCAGGCATGTGAGGCAACGCACCAAGCATGTGATGCAACGCACATTACCAAGGCTATGCAACATGCGATTTGCTCCTAATAGTTAGAGCAGGCTTATCCTTTCACTCAATGCAACCTTCTCTCAACAGCTGACCTTCACACTCCCGGTCAACATTACACATCTGATATACCTCAATGCTCCCCAGTATGCATCAGAGATACCTCCCACCTCCTTTCTACTGAAACAAGATGGCACCTCCACACTGCCGCCTGCCGCTACGCAAATACTCAGGCCGCCGATTTCCAGCTGGACACTGTCTCATATGGTAGCGATGGCTAAGCGCATTAGCAGGCAGAACCAGTGCTCCAACAAGAGTGATATAATTTCGTAAATAGTAGAGAGCAATGGATTGTCCATACCGTTTGGTAATGTACCCACCGTTTTCTATAAGCTATACCGTATTCCTTTACTAATCCAGTCTCTAGATAGTACCTCCTATTCGCTCCCTCAAACTTACCAGAAGAAGTTATGTTCAGCTTCAAATCGGTCGAGCAAGTAGCATGACCATGACTATCACATCAATTCCCCTTTTGTCAAGATGATCTGTGAAGCCAGAATTCCTCTGTTAAGCACATCAACCGCAAGTGTCTGACGTCAACTATTGAAACATAATTGTTTACACCATAGCCCCAGACCGTTCCTCCAATTCCCCAACATCAGATGCCTCCTGCAGATGCTGTACAAAGACCTAGATTGAACCAACCGACAGAATCCCATCTGAGAGGTACTGTCGATTCATTTTGTGTGGAATTCCTTCCATCGCCATGGTTTCAGTTTGGTAATTTTGATAGTATACCGGAAAGTCTTCTACCCAGCATGACAATATTAATATCCAGTCTTTACCAGCTGACCAATTGGTAATTTTGCTTACTGAGATTTCGTAGCTACTCCCACGGCCAGTGCCTCGATAGACATTCACCAAAGGCGGCAGTCAGAAAACAGTAAATATCAATCCCTTCCACAGTTGCGAGCTTTATTGACTACTCTTCCCTTTGTATTTTCAAGGTGCCCGGGCCCCGATTTACCCTTTTGGGCAGCTGAATTTCCAAGATAGACCTATTGAGGTTAAAATAGGACGATGCCATGGGTGGCAGTGACCCTATCAGATCCTGGTTCCTGTGATACATAGGATTTATTGAAACCTCTACGCCGTTATCCTCACCCCGACCAGTAAATTGTACAGGCGAATATTAGCGCCTCTGTCTACACTAACACAGGATAAGAGCAGCCCATACAGGATTATCCCAAACGCTGTTAGACACGGTGAGAAGAATAAGAGTGAGAAGGAACCCTTGATGAAGGGGGTTAATATACTTGAGGATAGTTCCGGAAGAGTATTCGATTGCTTAGAGAATATTGAAAACCTGGACATTCGTTGCGTGAGTGGAGTTGTGCTTGATAAAGGTGACTTGCTTACGGCATTGGTGTTTATGGTGACAATTGAAAGTATCCTGAGAATGGGGGAAAGGAATAGCAAGTGGCTGAAAAAAGACAAGAGAGGCAGGGCAGTGGAAGAGCGAAGCTGGGTTAGAGTGGAGAACAGAGTTGTTGAATTGTTCAGCAGGCATGAAGGTCTGCACAGAGTGACTCGGCGATACCCATTCGAAGAAGGAACTATGCATCAAGGCGGAGATGGGATATGACAATAAGAGCGAGAACAGTAAGTGTGGAAAGGGGTTTCAGGCTATGACCCAGGACAAACAAAGTTCAGAGCTGATTCTGGCAAAGTTGAGATTAGTGGAATTCAATGCGAGACTTAAGAGTACTCTTATAGGACATGCCGCCAGCCCAAAGACTTTTGGTTTTTAATCTGGCAGGTATAGTTCACGGACTGAGATACTAAAGCTCACCCTGAAACCCAGACACTCTTTAAAGAGCTCTGAAACTTACTCTCCAAACCCCCATTTTCCATCAATGGAATCAGATAGCTCCTGAAAGCAAGCGCACAGGCTTCAACATTTCGGTTCTGGAACCACCAACGCTTCAACCTTCACTCCACTGCCCTCCTGCTCAAGCTTTAGTCCTCCTTCCCAGAGCGATTCAGAACCTCGACCCTCCACTCATTTGGATATACCACCTCTCACCCAGTCCACTGCTGCGGTGATGTTGCTGCTCATGGACTGGATCTCCTGAATGTCAACCTAATAATCCAGTTCAACTTTCTATCTGCCCTCGACTACTGCGTCCATGGTATAGGCTCTGCGGCATACTCATAATACTCTGAATGGCAATATTGTTTCTACTGGGGGGAGAGGTTTCAGCAACAGGGATCTCTTCTGCTCAAGCTTGGGCGAAAAGAATTTTGCATGAGGCAGACATACAGGGCGATGTCGACCGAGAAGGGTATACAGATCATATGGAATATTGCATTTGGAATGCAGATGAAGAAGGGGAGAGCTCCAGCCTTTAATATCAACAGAGCAAAGAGCAAATTGGGGTCAGCCGGCTTACACCTCATCCAACAGGACATGGAAGAACCTGTTGGTCAACAAGGGTGATCCGCCGGCGTCTGGGGCCTGAGTATGCTCCGGTGAGTGACTGTGAATGCCCCTGGACAAGATGGGATCGTAAGTTGTAGTCCGTCCTCATCCTTGAATTCCGATGACAGCCGTGAATAGAAAGGACAAAGAGCCCCATGACCTGAGATAACATCTGCCAGGGGACTGCAGAAAATATCGAAAAATGTTGAAAATGAGCAGAAGCCCATGCGAGACGACAGGGGATGACAGGCGGCGATGGGGGGCGATGGGAGGCCATGGGGGATGGCAAGGGACCGTGAGGGATGGTGGGGGATAATAACATGTCGTCTGGCTGCCTTCCCACCCAGGACGGACTGACTGCCCTCTTCCGAACACTGTGGTTGACTCCAACAGTCAAGCAAATTGAAAATACTCACTGTTTCAATTATGAAGATGTTGCTGGACATTCTACCGTTGAGTACACTTTTCAATAACCAAAGTATCAACAATGTCCCAATCATCATTACTTTTATCTCCACCTACCTCTTCAGCCCAGTCGCCCACCTCTGAGCAGGCTAATACTGACACAGTAGCAACAACAATGGTTGCAGCAATAATGGCTGTGGCAGCAAGAACAATCGCACAACTACTCCCCTGGGTGAGACAATAATCTCAACCAGGGCAGATATCGTCATTTGCTAACACCCACAGACACCTGTTATGACTAACACTCGGTGAGAGTACTAATTACCATATCAAGGATCTTGTCATCTATGTTAAGGCCAACCTCCGAACCCATCCACTCTAACAATTCTCTTCTTTCTAGATACAGCTATGCATAATTATTCTTTATGACAAGGACTGTGTGGCAGTTTGTATCGTACTCAAAGCCTTATACAATCAAACATACATTCCCCACCTGCTGTCATTCAAGAAGCTTGTTGTGGTACCCGTAGTAGTAAACAAGTAGCATGGCTCGCATGTGCTGTGGATGTGTGGTAACAGCTGGATAAAGCTCAGGCTTTCAATCTGATCGAGAGCAAAGATAGGTTTCAGGAGTTTGTGCCCGAGGTTGGGTTAAGTAGTGTGCTAATCCCCAACGAGCCAAGAAGCCAGCTCTACTATGCTTCAAATATAAAACATCATGATGAATATCATGGGAGTGGTAGTAACTTCCTGTACTCAGCTCGTCAATTATGAAAAACGTGTGTTTAAGGCACTTTTCAACTACTACCAACCCAGTTCCACAAGCCATCCAGCTGGGCCAAACAATCTACGCCCTGCCTCCACCATCATCCTCAATAGTCCGGCACCCACCTTGAACCAACATGTTATATAATTCTGCACACTCGGTATTCCCGCTTCATATATTACACTTGCAACTATGACTACACGCTTGACCGCTCGGTCGAAGGGCTGCTAGTCTAATATGTACTGGGCAGTTTTATCTCAAAAGACGATCTCATGTGTGATCTGATAACTGTGATCCTTTCTGCATAGGGGGGAATATCTGGGCACTCATGTGATCGGTGATGCTATGTGCTGGTAGGAGTATTTCTCAGAACTTGAGGTGTAGGTTTGGTACCCACAGCTAAGTCCTGCCCAATGTGAAAGCTTTCCCCTTTCTACCTTTATTTGCTTACAGAACGCTTCCTTCTTTTCTACCTTGACTGAATACTAACGATTCCCTCCCCACAGCTCACGGGAATGCTCTCCTATACAGCCGTGTTTGCAATGTTCTCGCTGATCACTAGATACCTTAGCAAAAGTCTGGGGACAACTCATATACCCGTACAAGAATTTGCACTTCAAGTTTTCTGCTGACACTTGTACCAGTACATTTGTCACTGCCAATCTTATTGCACGGTATCTCTTCATCTACGAGAATATTGTGAACGAGGCTGTACATGTTCACCACAATCCTCCGTGCATCTTGCAAATAATGTTTCTCCACTGCCTAAGGAAACCAAGCGGTGAAAACCTCGATGCCTCAGTTCGAACCAGCAGCACCCCCGTTCCATGTCCCCATCTCTACATAAGATCAGATTCTTCAATATTCATTCTGCAAATGAGACACGAATATTTAATTATGTAGTCACTCACATCGGGCCCGAATGCTAGAGTCTACAAACTGTACTTCATTAATTGTCATACACCACAGAACTCAATGGCAGTTGGAGTGAATGCAGCTAGCTGTTGGTCAGGGAGGATTCCTTCTCGAAGTAGCAAAGGCCAGAGGGGGAGGAGACTATGTAATATTTAGAATGGTTATCAAAGCTGATATGGGAACTATCAATTTTAGCTATGCCGCGGCTATCAGGATTGAGCACACTGATACGAGGGTTGGAATCAGGGTGTTTGCTCCCGTGTTTCCAAGTATCCAGTCCATCGGTCTCTGGCTCCGGACGGTGGGACTGCAGTACCCGAAAAGGCACCTAGGATGGATTGCTATCTTGGCCTCCGTCCAGACGACAGCACGGAACAAACTGACGGGGGCGGCTGGTGTCTCAGGTGGTCAAACCTTCCTGGTAACTAGAGATGACGGGCGGGCCCTACCGGTAATTGGCCAGGACTATCAATGACACGCAAGGACTGCAGATGACGGACGAGGAGTGCAGATGACGGTTGAGGAGCCCGAGTGCAGAGGACAGGTTGGAACTGCAGGTACGATTCGGGAGTTACCGATACATCGAAGACTGTAGGGCCCTAAAGTCAACCTCTTAGAAGATAGTCTTTCCCAAAGGACGGACGCTGTTGCCCTACATCGAGAGACAGACTCCCGGGATGCCTGACTGTACAGTCCTGGCTGTGCCTACAGGGTGTACGGGAGGATTGGGAACACTGGTTAGCTCTTGATGATAAATTCAGGGTAGCTACTATAATCATCACTTAAGGCTCGACAATAGTTGATTGTTGGTCACTTGGAAGGCTGTGGTTCTTGATTCAAGAGAGGAACCCAATGATGGTGATAAAAGAAAGATGAGTGTATGGAGGGGTGGTTGCTATTTGAGCACGTAGTGACCCCAAAGACGGCATGTTTGATTCTATCTTCCATCTGATATTATGGGATCTTTGACTTCTGATGTAAGTCCAACCCGAGCAGGTAAGATCAGGAACCCTGGTGTCATACTTGTGGCTAGAGGTGTAGGTATTGTATGACTTGAAGACTTTGACTGTGAACCATTCAGGAGGGTCCAAACAGATGCTAATAAGGTGAAGAGCAAGATTAAACACCTGGTCTTTTATTTGGATAGAGAAAATATACACTGAGAGTGACTCTAAGAATCCCCAGAAGCAACTGCTAACGAATGTAGGGAAAACATTACATTTGAAAGAACGAAAAGACCTCTGGTACGAAGTACTAGAAGAGGCAGCATTATAGATCAGCCAAGAAATCTTATTTTCAACTTCAGGAATACCCCCTGTGAGTCCCCCCATTACTGGACACCGACCTTTCGCTCTGTGCAGCTCATATGCACATAGTCACTGACCAAGTCCGGGCCAGCCTCCCTTTACTCTCCCAGAACACCATGTGGCTCATCCGCACGGCTGCAGCGAAGTGCCATGCCATTCCGGCAGTCTGCAACTGTGCCAGAAACCCGTCATCTTCACAGTCAAGCTGGCAAGAAAGAAGCTCTTAAGGTTATCATCCATGAATTATTATCCCCTGATAACGATATGGGAGGGGGTAACCATATCAGAACCTGATTTCTGCAATACATGAGATCAATTGAAGATCTAATCTTGAAGACCAAGCATGAAATACAAGCAGGAAAGGGCAATGGTTGATAGGAGAGTAACGATGGCCAAAAGGAATACAGAGGCCATTGATATTGTCATCCGAGTCAGCACTGTCAAGTTATAAGGACTTGACAAGTCCAGTACTGATTGGAATATGACAGTGAACGAAACCACCAGCTTGCTACCCCGGTGAACTAGCGCGACAGTACACAAGCTCTCACTCTCCATGATCAAAACATGCAAAGCGCCAAGACATGCCTTAGATCTCGAAGGCAAAGATGTCATCCCAGTACCTGCCAATCAGTACTCAGGTTTGTATGATATGAGACTCCGCGTCATTGGGTGCATTATTACAGCAGACAGTCTTCTCAAAGTAGTCATAGAGCAAGAGGAAGACCAACAGAACCAGAAGGTAGAGCGATTGATATGAAAACTAGCCAAAATTACATCAATCGGATATCTGAACGAACAAAGTGTGAGCGGCATTAACTTCAAATGGAAAGTGGTAGGTATGGGCAATGCTATTCAGTGTTCCCAACCGTCCAGTCTGTCTCTCTTTGAGTGAGGATAGGACAGACTATGGCTCATAGTCAGTATTTTTGGTGGTACTAGAAGAGACTACGCCCAAGAAAGCGAAGACCAGACAGACTATAGGAGAATATAGTCCTAACACTTGAACCTCATGTACTAGCCAAGTTGAGATCATACCCCAGCAAATGGATCCTTTTCACTTCATAATACATCATTCGTGCCGTCCCCTTGAGTACCTGTTGTAGTGTGGCTCTGATTGTCACAGGCTTCTTGACAAGATCAAACAAGGTGCAGTCTGAACTTATACGAGGAGATGCGCATGGAGTGGTTTGCAAATCGTTTTGGATGCAGACAAGAGTGTTACGGATTGGAAGGGATGGAGCCCTGAGATGTGGTGAATATCTGCCAGGTTGACACTTGTGTAGTATATAATTATTATTGACTTGCGTGATCGGTGGAGTGGAAGAAAGCAGTAAATCAATCGTTCACAATTCTCAACAAAAATATAGCTAAAATCTTCATTAAAGACGTATCATGAAATTCTCCATTTACTTCAATCGCCAACAGTCCCCGCCGTCCCTCACCATTTCCAGTCCGTTGTAACAGTCCCCGCCCATCCACAGCCTTCCCATGCGGTCCCGCGCAGTCCACCCCCACTGCTCTCAGCTAATATATCTCACCGTGTAGGGCCCACCATTAGGCCCAAAGATAGCTCTTGTCCTCTTAGGCTGCGGCAGAGGGAATGTACATAGCGTCGCGTCCTGTCTGGGGCTCTTGGCAGTCCTCCTACAGCGCCCGCCGGGCCCCCGGACTGTGGGGAACACTGATACTATTCGAAAATGCATCACAATCCACTAATAGCTATCGATCTACGATTCTATAGCCTATCTTAGGTATCAATGCAACTTTAAACAAACTAAGAATCTCCCGGGAAGGAGGAAAGGATAGCGCATGGATTGGGAGATGGATATCAAGCTTGATGATTGTACCTGAACACCCCTCTTTGGTGCTACAGGTATAGATGAAGGAGTGACTAAATGCAATTCACACTGAAAGTCGTTGACTGTGACAAGCCAGATAATCGTGGTCAAATTCCCTATTGTGCACCGCTCAGAATGGATATCAGCGAGTGGTGAAATAATTGCCTAGACTGGGAGAGATCACGCCTGTATTTTACTCATATGGTAAACTATGAAGTTTGTTTCTCCAAAGTCTTGGAGATGAATATAATAGCCTAACCCAATTTGCTACCATTTCTAATTGTGCATTCATCAGCTATTATACCTTCAACATAGACTCCCCACTTGACCGCTCGGTCAAGGGGCTTCTAGTCTAATATGTACTGGGCAGTGTTATCTCATTTTACGATCTCAATCTATATATGTACTGAGCAGTTTTATCTCAAAAGACGATCTCATGTGTGATCTGATAAGCTATTAGTGCTGGAGCCTTCTGCTCACAGTATTTCTGATCACACATGTGTGAGGCAACCCACAATGCAACCCACAATAAATGCGCGGCAACGCACAAATCCAAGAGCAAAACAATGTCAGAGTCAAACATTGCGAAAACTCTCTTCCTTGTGTAGCGCACCCTCATTCTCTTTCACTCTATACTCACCTTCAGCAGCTCATCTCTACACACCTCACCTCCACGCAGCTCCCCTGCACACAGCTTCCCTCCAAGAAGCTCCCCGCCATGATACTTCCCTCTATGCAGCTCACCTCCAGAGTGCTTCCCTCCACACAGCTCACCTCCAAGCCGCTCCCCTCCAGGCCGCTCTTCTCCACACTCACTATACAACCGAGAAAGCTGTCTTACGAGTACTGGATTCTTACCTTCAAATCAACCCGACATATCGAATTCGACAGCATAACTCACCCCCCTACCAACTACGAAACAAAGACACCAGCAACAGCCAAAATCCACCTCATCCTCTGTGATCGACACGGCCTCACGCATCTGGTATAACTTTATTCTCAGTCACAACCTGTCTCTCTCCAAAGTCTACTGGCCAAATGAGAAAGACAGAAGGAAAGGGATAGAAACAGTGAGTCTTCTCTACAGTATGCTTATCTGCTGTAACTTCAGTCTCCCATTCGCCGATCTTCATCAAAGCTGTTGTGAACATGTTAGTAGAACAATTGAATGTTAATCCTAATAGTGCGGATAGAGATAGTGCGATACAGCTGCTCTGTGCCGTCCGGGATCGGCATAAAGCCGTTGGGAAAATGTTGCCTGAATGATTGAATGTAGACTCGAATACTGCAAATGGATCTGATACACCACACTTTGGAGCTGTCAATGTGGGGCTTGAAGGAGTGGTTAAGATATTGTTGCAGCAATTGGATATCCACACTAATACTGGGGATAAAGATACCAACCTACCACTATTCTGAGTGGTCGGTGAGCCGCACAACAGAGTTATGAAGGTGCTACCGTTGCGGGACGATTCCAGCCCCGACAGGGAGAATGTATTTGGTTGAATGCGACTATGTAAAGCCACCCAGAAGGTATGTGAACATGTCAGGCAGATAATGCTGGAGCGATCAGATGTTAACCCTAATACTGTGGATGAGAATAGTGAAATGGTGGTATAGTAAGTCACCAATAAGGGGCACAAAGGAGTTGTGATAGTGCGGCTAGAGTGGGACAACGTCTACCCCAACACTATGAACAAGAATCCTAAAAGGCCACGGTCCGCCGTGGCATGGAAGGGCGATAATGGAGTGATGAAGAGGTGGCTGCAATGATTCAATATCGACTCCAATACTGTGGACAAAAATAGTATGATACTGGTCTTCTGGTTGGCCCATGAGGGGCATGAGACAGCTGTGAAGGTGGTGCTGAATCTGAACGACAGGAATACTAACACTCTGGACAAGAATCATACAAGGGCACTCTTGATAGCGGCCTGAAAGGGATATGATGGAGTCATGAACAGGCTGCGAGAGCAGTTAGGTGTCGACTCTAAAATATACTGCAGACCCAGATGGCAAGACACCCGTTCTTTGGGCAGTATACAAGAGGCATAAGAGAGTCAAGAAGGTGCTGCTCGAGTAGGACGACATCTGTCATGACCTTCCAAACAGAAATAGTATAACATCACTCTCAACAACTGCTTTGAAGGGAGATGAAGGAGTGGTGAAAAGGTTCCAAGAACAATGTGATGGTAACTCTAAAAAAGTTCTGCGGACAAAGATGGCAAGTCACTACTTTTCAGTGGGGCCCATGAGAGGTACCAGAAAGTTCTAAAGGTGGTGCTGGACTCGAACGAGGTCAACCCCGACACTCCGAACCAAAATGGTACAATGTCACTCTACATAGTGGCCTGGAACGGAGATGCAGGACTGGTGAAGAGGTTGCCAGAGTGGTTTGGTGTTGACTCTAAAAAATATATCTGCCATAGATGGCGAGACACTGCTCTGCTGAGTGGCCTACGAGGGAAACGAAGGAGTCGTAAATGCCATGCCAGAGCGGAAAAACGTCAACCCCTACACTTCAGATAAATATGGTCCATTAACGCCATCCCCGGAAGCGTCCTGGAATTGACATGATGTAGTAGTAAGAATGTTTGAGACCTTCAGACAGGATGGAGACCCAGTTGGAGTCTGTCCTTACCTATGCCAAGAATACACGGCCAGGCCCTATAGGTGTCTTAGTTTATGTTTCATTTTCGAATTTCATGAGCACTAGGTAAGTGTTACGAAGATGTGAAACATTTTTATTCAAATAAAGACAAGCTTAGGCTCTACAATTATGTATCAAATTTCACTATCAATGAACAAATGCTTCCAGTCATATCCGATCCTGGTTCCAAGCACCCTGACCATATTACACTACCTTGACATTCAAGGGAGGCCCGTCCTTACTCAGGACTGTAGGTACCTACCTGAATTTACCGTTTCCAAAAAGACGGCAGGGCCTGCCCGCCAACCTCCAGTGATTAGGTGTTTACGAAAGAGAGACGCCATAGCTGGCAGTCCTTACCGAACCTGCCCAGGACAGACGAGACTATAGAACGCCAGGGCCCTGGCATCTGGACGGGACGGTTGGGAACACTGGGGAGGGGTGTATATAAGGGAGAGTGTAAATTCAATTAGGAGTGAAAGGGGTTGACACTGGCAAGCCTGATAATCGTGGTTGCATTCCCTGTTGCATCTACCAGGAATGGACATCAGGGTGTGGTGAAATAATTGCTTGAACTGGAAGAGTTCACACGGGTATTTTACACATATCGTAACCTCTGTAGTTTGCTTCTCTCAAGTATTGGAGATGAATATAATAGCCAAGACGAAATTTGCTACATTTGTATTATAGTTTCAACATGGACATCATGCTTGACCGGTCGGTCGAGGGGCAGCTAGTCATATTTGTACTGCGCAGTTTATCAATTTGGAGATCAATGTCCTATCTGATCTGACGTGCTGGGGTGTACTGTGTGCTGTATTTGTGGGTCTGGCATGTGACGCAACCACCATTCCACAATGTACACCTGTGATGCAGCCCACAATGCTGAGCCAAATGCGAAAATTTTCTCCCCTTTAATATGCGAACCTTGTCTCTGTCTCCTCACATCAACCTCGTCTCCTCCTCTCACCTCAACACACTCACCCACACCACCTCACATATGCACCACCCTCCACCACTGAGAGGACTCATCATACCACACCTCCGGGAGGATACCTCTCACAGCACAACAGAGAGTACTCACACAACCACCATCCAGACAGCGGGACCACACCATACTAGAGACAGTACGTCCGCTATTACACAATTCTGAGCATACACACCAACCCACCCCTTTCACTATACACGACAGTACGCAAGCGAGAGCACACACAGTACCATCCTAGGCTCAGTGCTCACAACGGGATACACAGCCAAGAGCCCCTCACACCACACCACTTCGAGAACTCCATCCTTTCCCTGCCTCTAGGCCTGACCAGGCAACATCCCCTCCGGTCAATCCCAACCAATCAACAATGCCACGTTGTGGCGGCTGTCGAAGGGATAAACCCAGTGAGGACTTTGACGCTGATAGTCGAGGTGCCTTACGCCGGACCTGCCGTCCATGTCTGGTAAGTCTTGGGATATCATATTCCATCCTCCAATAGTGTAGGATCGTATGCTAATATAGGATTCAAACCACAAAATGGAAAATAAACGAAGAAGGCGAAGACAACAAGGAGGTAACACAGTGAGGGAGTCTGGTCAAGGAGAGCACCCTGAAGGTAGTCACACGGGAAATGAGTCAGGTACTAAATGATTACTGACGAAACCAATAGGGGAGATAAATTGCGAAGGAGGGGGAGGACAAGTGGTGGTGCCGCGGATTGGTTTACAAGGTATTTTAACAACTTTGATGGTTTGTGAATTTGCACTAAGTGGTTAAAGAAGTGGCAGGAAGAGCGGTAATGGCAGGACTGGAGGTTGCACCGAGGCAGAGCATAGAAGGTAAGACTCCAAGCTCATTAGAGGAAAGAAAGAATTGCTAATGTTGGGCAAAGCAGCTGGTAACGAAGCCGTAATGGGAGGTCAAGATGTGGTGGGGGAAAGGTTACCAGCAGGTAAATATCTTTTCTTAATTGATTTTGAACAAGGACTGATAGCAATAATAGCTAGGGGAATAGGGCGGGGAGGAAGACGATGTGGGCAGTATGGGGTGGAAAGGGAGGCGGAGGGATTTGATCGCAATGCAGTGGGGAGACTCCTGTCCACATGCAGGTTGTGCCTGGTAAGATATTCCGAATTCTGTATCTCATTAAATAAGGGGATTAAATAGAGACTAACTATGGGGAAAATATAGACTGATGCACAGAATCCGCAAGGAGGAAATGCAGAAGTACCAGTTGCATATGTGCAGCTGGTTCCCCTTGCTCAGGCAGGAGAGGGGCAACAGGCACAGTCACGGGTGCCTTTGTCCTTTGAGTGCCACAGAGCTAGGTGGACAGGCCACAATCTTGGGATGCAGGAAATAGAGTGTGCTGCCTGCCATGCTTTGCACTGGAGAGAGGAGTTGCCGAAGCAAAAAAGGAGAAATCCTGGGGAGGCAACCTTCGAATCCTGTTGCAAGCATGGCAGGGTGGTGATAGAGCGAATGCGCCCTTTACCAGAGCCCTTGAATGCCCTGATGAGTGGGCTCAATCCGCAGGGAAGGTCATTCAGGGAGCATTTGAGGCAGTCGAATTCGCTCTTTGCCTTTACTAGCATGCTCTATAACATAGACAATAGGACCAGTGAGATTGAAGGCACATTCCAGCTGTTTCAAATCCATGGTGCACTGTACCATAGGCAGGGACCTCTGAGGCCTGCAGGAGGCCTGGGAGATGCGTTGTATTCCCAGGTCTACCTCTATGATCCGGCTGATGCTGCAAGGCAGAGGTCTGGACGTGCCCTGAACCTGGATGCCAATCTCATTGGTTCATTGACCATCATGCTGCAGG
>Ga0307509_10005149_pt1 | contig 18360 bp, 18 predicted proteins | sample 10_EM_MG_FD_202245 | JGI IMG/M metagenome (GOLD analysis project Ga0307509, IMG submission 202245) | Populus trichocarpa ectomycorrhiza microbial communities from riparian zone in the Pacific Northwest, United States - 10_EM | ecosystem: Host-associated > Plants > Roots > Unclassified | place...
GGGAGGCAAAACTTTGCAAATTATCTGTGCGCATCTGAGCACCCACACTAAAAATTCGGACTCGAAAAGAAAAATATTCGGGTTCGTTATGCCGGGTATGATAATATGACAATTGTCGAATTATTATTATTTTCCATGTGTGTCGTAGCTTTTTCTCATTTCTTCTTTCTCCACCAACAGAGCACTGTACGGTAAAGTACTGCACGTCCAACTCATCTGTGCTACCAATTGCCATGACTGCTGGGTAAAGAGCGAACGATGAGCTGCGGTGCTGGTACTTAATCTATATATTGGTACAAGTAGCAGGCAGGAAGTGCCCGAAAACAGGGATTGGCAAAATAGATGGCAAAAAAATCCGTGTTTGCACATATCATACTACTTGAGTACTACTTGTACTTGTAGTACTTGCTAAGTTAGCTGCGGAATCTCGGAGGCATTTCGGAATGTGGATATGATACCCTTTTCTATTTTATTTTTTAAGCTCTTTCAACCGTCTAAGGCCTCAACACTGCCCCTAATTATTACGACCGCCAATGGAGGGCCGGGGGAGATTCTTATCGATAGGCACAAGTTCCGGGATTGGACCCTCAAACTTTCTATTTTTGGTGGTGTTATCCCTGAATTTGACAGGGAACGACTGAATCGGGTACCTGTCACACAGGGCCAATTGTCCAAGTTCGGCCGCAACACCAACCAGCGGCTCAGGTTTTGATTTCCACCAAGCCATCCAACCAGTGAGACAGCCAACCCCTCCCCTTCGGCCCTATGAACCACCTTGCCCGGACCACCCGGGAGCTATCTGAGGTAGCTGTATGCAAAAACGGACGCCCGCTCTCTTCCTGTACGAGCGCTTTCATTTTTCCCCAGCCAACGGTTGCTATGTACGAGCACTGTGCCGTGCAGTTCACCTCTTCGCACTGTGCTATTATGGCGACACAAGGCCAATCATTGACTCACTATTGTGCAGACGGACGGGCGGGCAAGCAGGCGGTTGCGTACCTGAAGAAGTTCTTCTGGAGCCTGCAGTGCATATTTAGTTTTTGCGAGGATCCCCCGCGTTTCCGATGCAGCTTCCGCATCAACACATTGATACGAGGTGCTCTACTTTTGTAAACCCCCAGCTGATTGGTTCAGCCCATTGCGCCAGGACTTGCAGGCCCGCTGGAACCGTACGGGCAAGACACAGCCCGCGGAAAGGTATATAAGCCTTTAATTCCCTTCTTGAACCCTTCTTTGGGGCCCCGACCGACTTTTGTGCTCCTATTCGTCGACATTTGAATTGAACCCCCCCTTCCCCTCCGTCTCTTCCTATACATCCTCGAGAATTATATCATTGAGGTTACTTGGCTTTTTCACCCTCCGCAATTCTTGTTGCTAGCTGGTATTGTTACGCCCCTGTGTTCTTTTTTTCGTTTAGCCGCTCTTCCACGATTGGTTCCTGTTTGCTTTTCGCGCTCGTTGTTGCTTTTTGTGACCTTTCTCTCTTTCGCGATTTGGCGGCTGTGTTCCTGGACGAAGCTGGATCTCTCTCTGCCCACCCTTAGGATTTTGCCGCTGACTCTGCTTTTCAGCCCTAGTACCACAAGAGGTCCCAGTTTCTCGCAAGTGCTCCTAGAAGATTGGAGAGAGGAAAAAACCTAGTCAAAAAGGCACCCTCTTTTCCCCTTACCGAAGGTCCCCACAAATCATTCCCTACAAAGAGTACATAAAAAAAACAGAGAGCCCAAAATTTGCTTCTCGAACCTCTCTGCTTTTACATCATTTTGCTCATACGGTCATTTTACCCATACGAAATCATATACGATCATTAATCCCTCCCGCATTTTATCCCGTTCAGTTGCCGCGTCTAAATCAGAATGTTTCCCGCGTTATCCACATCACCTGTAGTAGCGACTACCGCGGCAATCCTGTTACTATTCCCCTTGATGACGGCGGCAGAATGTGAATGTGGTTACATGCTCAAGCAAACCCGCACATTCTTCACTCACAAAATGCACACTGATTTCGGAGAAATCCCGGATACGACGAACGTCACCACCGTACTGCCAGACTGGGACGTCCAGACGTGGGCTTTCGACGCGGACCCGAGCACCGGTGTGATTGCCAGGCAGAACGAGGCGGAGAACATATGGATTGAGGACGGGAAACTACATCTGCGGCAGAAGGGGCACAAAAAGGGCGACAACGGGCCCGTTAGCGTCGCAGAGATACATAGCAAACGGGCGGACTTTTATCATGGCAGCTTTAGGGCGAAATACAAAGTCGTTGTGGATAAGAAGACGGATGGGGGAGCTGTTTCTGGGTTCTTTTTCTACTATGTATGTTTTCACCTGTTTTTTTTCCACACCCAGTGCTTCATTATTTGCTGGTTGCAATCCTAGCGGGGAATCGGAGCTGTGCTAATTGGCCTCACTTAGGACGATAATGACGAGACGGATATAGAGATCTTGACCAGAGATGGCGACAAGAACATTCGCTACACTCAACACCCTGGTATGAGGCCCTGCGTCAACCCCTGCCTGTCCTTACAATTAGTTTCCACAGGCTAAATGAATTAAACACATAAGCGTATGACAATGTCACCGACAGCTCCATCCCGGACACAACCTTCCAGCTCAAGCTCAAGAAGTCATGGACAAAAATGCAAGAGCACCGCTTCGACTGGACGCCGTCTGTAACAACCTTCTTCCAGGATAACTCCGTAATGAAGGAAATTACCAAGAACGTTCCCAAACATGTTCGTACCCGTCTCATCTCACATAATCACTAACCCCGCCACTATTACCAATTGACCCAATCTAACAACCCCTCTCCCATTTAGGAAGGCAGACTCCTGATCAATCTCTGGGCCAACAACGGCACCTGGAGCGGGTACTATTTCCCTCCCCTCCTTCCAATTAAATGAAATAAAACTGACAAGACAATTAAATCACAGTCCCCCATCAACCAAAGACGTGAAAATGGAAATGGAGTACATAATGATGTACTTCAATACCAGCGCGTCTCAGACCGGCAACGACGATGACTTCAATTCAGCTTGTAAAGGGGCCGGTGGGCCAGAGAATAAGACCGTCTGCTGGATCAATGACAAATCCGGCACCGATAGCGAGGACTCAAAAGTCACTTTCTCTTCTGCAGACTCCATCTCGCGGTCGCGGAACTTGGTCCTCGTTGCCGGAGTGGGTCTGGCGGCGCTATTGCTGGCTTGGACATGATATAATATATACCTCCTTTTTAGATTCCCTTTTTTTTTCATTTTTTTTTCATTTCATTTTCATTTCTACGTACATTTTAGACTACCCTGATTACGAGGAGAAGAAACGCGGAGAGGAGATTTCTCCCCTCCCGATTCTATGTACTTTAATTTGATAACGTTATTCTTACGAATGTCTTGAGGAACACAACTGTTCCACATGATGTAGTCCAACCCCAACCGATTAGCGTGAATTCACCAGCCACCGGGGAAGCTTTATTAGGGTGCCGCTAGCGCTTTCCAAGACGCCTTTTTAGCTTTACCACCGGTACGGTACCCGCCCACCAGCGCTGACACTTTCTCTTCCGGCGCCATCTATCGTACAGTATAGTTATCACACCGGCACGGTGTTGTTTGCTTGTATCCGTCCGCCCCAGACCCGCTGCCAGTGTTCCCGGCGAGCTGAGATTAGCCTTCCCGTCGGCCCGCTGCACGAACAAGCATCATACGGTATGATACTCGTAAAAGAATGAAGACAGTTCAACCCCCTCCTAAATTTCTCTCCCTCTTTCCTCTCTAGAAGGAAAAAAAGAAAAGGAAAAGGAGAAAAGAAAAGAAAAAAACGACCAATTTTTATTTTACCAACCATCCCCGCCCACCAAATCGCGAGCTCGCGTGCCGAACCTAGACTAACCAACCAACCAACCCGCGCAACCCCGGCAACCGTTGGTTTACATTACACCCCCAGTAGGTAAGCTATGCTCGAATGATACCGTATATAGTAACACGCTACTATACCCAACCGCGACCAACTCGGAAAATTACCATCAGCCAATACGACACCGCAACCCCCCCCCCCCCTTTCTCTCTCTTTGTTTATTCACAGAACAGTTATCATAGCAGAACACAGAACAAAACTCCCAATCCCCGGCTAAAGGCCAATAAATTGGCCCGGTTGGTCTAGTGGTATGATTGTCGCTTCGGGAAAAAAGTTCCCCCAAATGAACGGAAAATCTTGGTATGTGACAGGTCTCCGGTTCGATCCCGGAATCGGGCCGTTTCTTTTCTTTTCTTTTCTTCGGTATTGTTTTTTCCGGAAGATTTGTCGGGGGCTGGCTATTTATTCGGGGGAAGGCTTGAGGTGTTGTAGGTGCTACGGTACTCAGCATGGGAGCATACCGGTATTGGTGGTCTGCCTGTCTCTGTGGTAAGGTGTCTGGTCACTTCTTGTGGTGATGCTTATAATGATACTTGTCCCAGGCAAGAAGTATCCGGAAACAGGGGTGATCCTGGGGTCGAAGTTTTGTATGGTACAAAATCCGTGCTTATCTAAGTCAGATACAAAATTCGGACTCCAGGATCACCCCTGTTTCCGGATACTTCTTGCCTGGGACAAGTACTACACCTCGAGCTGGGTGTTGGGTTGATTGGTGGTGGTGGCTTGAGTATCTATCTAGGAGAGCGCATTGATCTACCACCGTGTGTATTGTGCTAGTACCAGTACTCGGGCTTACCTCCTACACTAGCTTTTCACGCCGGCTCAACTTAATGTGCTTACTTAATGCCTCCCCCGACCCACTCTAAACCAGGCATTACTAGTACTAGCTCTTGTTTCTTTCCCCTTCTTTCTTCGAGGTCATGGGAGTTGAGCAAAACCGGGTTTCGAATTTTTGTTTTTTCGGCCCGCCGGACCCTGCTGTTTCAGGTGAACAATCGGCCGACCCTACTGGCGCCATCTGAAGCTTCACTTTGTCTTACTGTATAAATAGAATACGGCAGACTTTTGAGCAGCGAACGTTGTATACGAAGTGGAGGGAGAGATCGAGAAGAGCAAGAAATGTTGAGGTGCTGTGATGGATTGACCTGCGAGTAGTTTTCCACAAAATTCTATTTAAGTTCGGTAGCTGCGGTTCTTGCTTTAGTACAGTATCTATAACATTTATCGGGATTTATATTTACCTGTATAAGTACCGGTACAGTATGAACTGTACTTTTCATCCAAGCTATATGATCACAATACCTGACCTCGGTGAACCTGAATATACATCACTAGAAGAGAAACAGAATGTAATCAGCTGATAACTGCCAGGTAATTTACGTGTGATAGGATAACCGCAAGAAGTCCCCCGTGTTTCCCACTTAGGCTTACCGCCGGGAAGAGCTGAAAATTACATCTTCAGCTTTGAAAAACACTTACGGTGCTGTTCACTGGCGGTATTGGTATTTGTATGGATGGTGTGGGGTTTACCGTGCCGTAGAGTACAGATTCGAGTACACTACGGTACTTGCATGTACTGTACTTGCAAAGCGCTGATTGGTATTTATCATATCATACGTATCCATCCACCCACATACCTGACCAGGTCACGATCGAAAAATGGTGGTATATAGTGAGTGCACTTTCTCTCACAGCCCGATTCTCAAAGAAAGAAAGAAAGAAAGCCTCGGATGTAAGCACGATCAATCCTTTTGATCAAATCCCTAGCTTTCCACTTTTCCAAGGGTGTAATTATTATAAGATTTCCGTAATCTAGGTATGATATATGATAGGTACTGTATAATTCAGCGACTACGGCCATGTTAAGTTACGGCATAAAATATAAAAAAAGAAAGCCTCCTCTTCCCCGCCCCTGAAAGTGCTCAGACTTGTGGGGAGGTGGAGGAGAAGCATAGAACGGAATTTAATAACATTCATCAATGCCCACATTTGACTCGGGACGATACTTGAGTAGTGCTATAAAATATAATGTCCTAGGTTATCCTCTTTCCATTCCATTACATGAATGTCCCTCTCTTTCCTATTCACTATTATTCACTCTGCCACTACCTTTCCTTAGATTTACCCCCCCGCCATCCATCCATCCATTCCAAGAATTGTACTACTATATAGCACGTACTATAACTTAAGTTTCAACGCACTATATATAATTACACAATCACATCCGCCCGAAAAAGGTACTTTCCATAATAGCGCATGATTATCAGAACCCTTCCTTACCCACTGGAGATTGCTACTTCTACTGTACTGCCAGGTATTTAATAGGAGTGGGAAGGAAAAAAAAGTTTCAATATTCCCGTCCTATATATTACTCCACAATGGAGGGTGGCAGTGCAGCGCAGTACAATCCAAAACAACGCCTCCTCTGATGATACGGATGACATCTAGTACATGGATATCTCTATTCTCTCTCCCTTCTAGCTCTGCCCAACCACCCACACCATAGATAGACAGCCAGAAGCGAATACAATCATCAAAGAGGGCAAGGAAGGAAGGAAGAAAGAAAAGGAAGAAAGAAAATACACTATTCCGTTACATCACGTTTTTCGTCCGTCTCGGCACATGACAAAAACACCCCCCGCAGCAAACCCCCCCAGCGATAAATCCAAATCAATAATTATTATGGCCACATGGGTCATCACTTCCCCGAGAGCAATCAATTCATAAATCCATCAATCAAGAGCCCTGGGAAGGGAAGGAGAGGAGAGGAGAGGAGAGGAGAGAAATAAAGAAAGAAAAGGAAATCCACATTTATATTATATATAAGCAAGTAATCACACAGACTTCCCCAGAGAGAGAGGGGAGAGCAAAGCTATTTACTTAGTTACTTCCTTTCCCCACCCCCCGCGCATGCCGCCAAAGTCCGAGAGCTTCTTCAGCCACCCAACTTCCCGGAAATTGGATATCTTGCGGGGAGCCCCTCCTCCTAACTTGCTAGACATTCCCTGTTGTTGTCGGGGTAGGCGTGATGATTGAGGGGGGGGGGGATATGATTAGATGGGGGGTGTTCGATGATTGGATTGCACTTTTTTGCCAAGTAGTGCCATATAATACATGATGGGAGATGCTGTACTGTACAACACACTACGGTGCAACTCACTTCGTCCGCTTCAAACATGCACAATTTGGAAAAAACATGTATTGCACTCCGGATTGTATGCGCGCCTTGTGCTCGTCCCCCCGAATTCCTCCCGGGAGAATCTGTAGGATTTGACCCCCTAAGGGAGGCCGATTCTGGTAGGCCCCGTACCTTGTCACAACAATTTTGCTAGTACTATACGTATCCAGAGTCCGAGTGACGTCCCATGCCTGGGCTCACACCCCATCGACCACATCCACATCACACTAAAGCAGTGGAAAAAAACAAAAAGTAATTTATAGTATGCACATAAAATACCTCAGTTCCGTACTCCGGTGTACCCATCGTGTTGGTTTACTTGCTGCACCCTCTGCGCTTCACACCATTCCTTCCTCCACTAACCAGCCTATACCAACCCAACTCATTACACTCTCCAACCCCGCCGGAACCTTTCTTAAGTAATAGGCAGGGAAAAGTAAGCTACCAAAAGGAACTAATGGGAGGAAAAGAAACAAAAATAAAGACAGATACAAAAACTCCATTTTTTTGTTCAGACTCGGACGTACGAGACGGACAAGACAAAACACACGAACAGTGGAAAAGGCCAGGATAGTAAGGTAAGTAAACAAATAGTGAGCAATCAAGCGAAAGAAGAAAGACAAGACACCCCATGCACAAACCGAAGAAATTTCACCAGAGAAAATGAGAAGTTGGGGAAAGGGTGAAGAAGAAAATAGCCACACTTGTATGATCGGTGTGGGAAAGGTATAGAAGATATATGTGGATAGAAAAGTAGAGTGCTAGCGACGATTGAATTGAATCGAAACGAATTGAAAAACGATAACTCCGTGTTGGCGATGACGATGATGATGATAATGACGATAATGACGATGAATAGTAAAACGTGAGGAAGAATGGATATGGTGACGTTATCGTAACTCAATAATGACAAGAAATTGAAAGTTTGGTTTTATGGGTGGCGAGGGCGGTTCGAATTAGATTGTTGTCGGAGAGGGAGGGACGAGATGAGATAGGATAAGATTAATTATCCTATTCACTCTCCCCCCGCAGGGCAAGAAAAGACAAGCAATCAAGACATCATACCCCTGCGGATAAAAAGCGCGGGGTTCCTAGAATCCGTAAAGAAGACGAATAAACAAAGGGAAGAATAAAGTGAAACTGAAACAACGGCCAACCATGATTAGGTTTATACTTTGTTCAATGCACGGATGCAGCATGCATAATGGTCGCCTTCATCTTTTCCAGATCGCTGTGCATTTTCAGCACAGTGTCTAGCTTTTCCTTCTTCTTGAAGGCGTCCGTGATAGCTTGGACTTCTCTGTGTAGCTTCTCGTAGCGTGCGTAGTCCTCTTTGAACTTGCGGGCTAGTTGAATTGTCGAGATGTCGGGAGCAATGTTCCGACGTTTGTTGCTGCTCGTGCTCGAGGAGGTGGATGTGCTAGTGCTTGGTCTCTCACGCTCACGTTCGCGTTCTTGGTCCCGATCTCGCTCCCTCTCTCTTTCCCTATCACGGTCCCGCTCCCGCTCCCGGTCGACCGATCTTCCATTTGGTCGTGAATAAGTATCTTCACGGTCTCGGTCTGCTGCTGAAGTGGCCTTTCTCTTTAATGGTGGAGAGTTACTCGGGATGTAGCGCGGTTTCGACTTCACAGCGAGCGTAATCGAATCTAGTGGTGATCGACCAGGTGTCGCCGTCCTTGCGATCGGCGTCAAGAATGAGGGCGAGGAAGCAGCCGTCGTGCCACCCATCTCCGATGCATTGATTGGTGGCGACGACCCCAGGGGCGAGGGCTTGGGCGGAGAATTGCTCGAGCTACGTCGGGAGATCTGCTCCTTTGATGAGAGTGAATTGGCACTTGCATTCGATGTAGGTGCAACTTTGTACCCGTTTGCCTTTCCGGCAGCAATGTTGGACGACTTTGGAGGTGCAATTTTTCGGGCCCTTTTAATAGGGGATTTCTGCACTTTGTTGGGCAAGGTCTTTTTGGGCTTCAGCCTTGTTTCCTCCACCTCCAGATCCGAGGCTGGGGCGGATGCTATCGATGGAGCCTTGGACACTGGACTCGGAGCTGGCCTTGTTGCCAGAGTAGTCTTTTTCTCAACAGGCTTGGCGGGCGACAGCTTCACATCCTCCATCTCAATGTCCTCGTCAGAATCTTGCACCCGCTCTGCAGACTTAATTTTCGAATTTGCGCTTGCGGCACCAGCCTCTCTTGCAGCCGCAGCCTTGGTGGCCTTGGTATTCGCTGACTTTGGGGCTTTCACGGTAGCTGCTTTAGCCTTGGGTGCAGCAGGCTTTTTCGTTGTCTTCTTGCCTATTATTCGGGAAATGGAATCCTTTTGCCCTGCCTTCGTAGCCGGTTTTGCTGCAGGAGTGGTCTGCGAACTGGATCTACTCATTGACTCGCCGCCGCTCAGCTTCTTCCCAGTTGGCGAGACTTGCGACGGGTCTGTGGAGTCCCCAGTAACCTTTATGCTTGGCGGAGGCACAGGCTTCACTGACCTGGTTGGCTGCGGGGCCGGTGGACACGGATCGACTTTCCCTCTATCCTCGGGGGCTAATGTATTCTGCCACTCGGGCGCTTCCCGCGGCAGCCGTAGCCTGTTGAAAGCTGCTCTGCAATTGGATATAGCTGCCTCTCGGTTCGCTTGTGATGGATATGGGAACTCCCAGATGTCGAGATCTTTGTAGCTGACATCCACCAGTTCCCACAGCTTCGACTTCCTATACCCAACCTTTTGTAATATCCGCAGACATACATCTTCAGAGACTCTCGTTCTGGATGCAAGATTCTGCTCCGAGTCGGCGCCCATGGCGAGCAAGTGTATTAACGGGACCCTCAAGGCCTCTAACTTCGCATTGATCATAGCGGAATGGGCAGCCGCATCAGTCTCACTGAGGGCTGGCGATTTTCCAGCTCTCATGTGCGGTGTGCTGGGATGGGACTTTGGCTGCGTCACAGGCTTCCGTGCATTCTTTCCTCTCCCAGTGGCCGCTGCCTTTTTCACGTAAGCGGCACGCCTTCCGGACACCGCAGGTGGCATCGAAGCGCTATCTACAACCACAGTTCTGCACCCGGAGCGTGAGTAAGCAATGATCACAAAGATCGAGAATCCGACAACCCAAAAACCAATGGGAATCGATCAGACTCAAAAGCGAGACTTACGTAGAAGCCTCCTTCTCCTGGTTGATCCGTCGATACGACTCCTGCAGAGCCCGAAGGCTCTCATCGGCGGTATCCGCATATAATTCCCGAACCTCAAGCTGATGTGTAAAGGTCCCGGCAAAGTCCAACCCACCCGAATCCTGTTTGGCCCGATACAATTCATGACGGCTTGACTCAACGGTAGATAGGATCTCTACAGCGTGGTCACCATATAACAACCTCTAAATAATCCGACAACAAGCAGACGCAGCAGTAAACCGTTAGCCAACTAAACCCACGACAAAGACGGCTAAAAAAAAATTAACCCGCTCCATCCCGCCAAACAGCAAACGAGCAGAACATCAAGCTGATGGAGTTTCCCGTACCATAGACTTCCCGAAGGTTATCTTCAGGCCGGCCTCATGCTTGAGCACTTCTTCCAGGACATTGCTCCCGCCAAAAGTGATCCTCATAACCTGTTGCCCATGCACCACAGTTGCACCCTTCCCGTTGCCCACAATCGGTGGAGCAGCGCCCAGCGTGACGCCGCCGTCAGAGATTGTGAGCCCAGGCATGACTTTGTTCTTTCTTTCTTTCTTTTTATCCCGAAAAAGTAAACGGTAGTCGATCTAGCAGGTCCGTCTACGAGCCAACTGAGCCGGTAGAATAAGTAGCAAGAGGGACGAGGGTTTCCTAGAGTCCTGTTCCTCCCCCGCAAGAACCCGCCTCACACTCCAGCCAAGAGCCACCCGGGAATGACGGGTAGTGGGTCGTATGCTGTGTGGAACGAAGCGAGAGAGGTGTGCAATAAATGACGAGGGTGTGAGTTCGAGCAATGGCTAGAGCCGCGTAAAATGGATGACAGAGGTGTGAACAAGGGAAAATTGGATGGAGGGAGGTAAAAAAAAGCGAGCGTGGGAAGAGATGTGGGCAGAGCGAGAGTGAGGGAAAGCTTCAAACAATGAAGGGCAGAGGAAGGCAAAGAGTGAAGACGAGAGTCGGTTCCGAAGGGAGTATTGTAGCGCTCGAGAGAGATACTAGAGGGAGTGAGAGATAGTAGAAGTAGGTTAGAGAGTGTGTGTGAGTGTGTGAGTGTGAGTGGGGGTGAGAGAGAAGGAAATCGTGTGAGGTGGAGGGAGTGCGAGGAGTGAGCAGCAAGAGTGTAAGAGGGAGTGAAAGAGAGAGAGGGAGGAGGGACAGAGTACAGCAGAGAGAGCTGCAGCAGCAGTTGGTCAGGGTGTTGTAGTGGATGGTGGAGAATGAGAGTTTCCGCCCAAACGGGAAACGCGCCCAGCAACCCAACTAGGAGGAAAGGGAAAGTAAAAAAAGGTGTGAAGGTGTGAAGGGCAAGTTTAGAAATGGAAGTGAAGGGAAGAGAGAGAGAGAGGGAATAAAAGGGAACTAACATAAAATGTCGAGAGACAAAGCGATGACCACAATATCAATAAAATCTGCAAACCATGAAATTCTTCTTTTATTCATTCTGTGAAAATTCGGATTGTAAATTTCACTCGTTGAGAAGGAAACATCATCTTATCATGAGAGTAAACTTCTGATATGTGTGGTATGGTATAAGTACTCTAAGCACAGGCTGCACAGTACACAGGCGCAGCAGCAGAATCCCTTCCTCATCCACCAGACCTGACCTGACCTGAAGTTTCAGGCCCTTCATACCAAAGCAAATAGCTTGTAATAAATTCCGGCCTCCTCATCCTACTCCCTCCCCCTCCTCCTCCATGAACCTCCTCCTCCGGAAAATCATACTCTAGCATCACCACAAAGACCGCATGACAAGAACCAAGACAGAGGAAAAGAGGAAGAAGAAAAGAAAGAGGAAAAAATAAAAATAAAAACCACCCCTCCTCTCCCACACACTCAATCAAGGCATAAAAAAAAAGGAAATAAAGAAACCTGCCCACTGCATTTATTTATTCATTCCTCCAGGGCCGAAGGGGAAGAAGAGAAAAGGAAGAAAAAGAAATCATGCCGCAGCCGAAAAGAAAGGAATAAAGACGTAGGCACGGTATAAAATTTCTCAATTTAGATTCCCAACGACCATTGGACGGGTAGGATAAGAAGGAGGGAGAAGGCCAGGCACGGAGAATGGAATAGAAATAAAAATAAAAATAAAAATAAAAATAATACCAAAAAATATCAGGAAACAGCCTGCGGATTCAAGCAAAGGGGAAAGAAAGCAAGAAACAAAGTACGGTATCGTGCAGCATCACAGGTAGGTACAACACAGTACTCGCACAGTACCCTACCCACCGTACAGCTAAGCTACACGGAGTACCGTAGAATCCTGTGCTGCACGAGTATCGCTATCATACATACAGTACGAAATGCCGTAGTTCGCCTGTAAATCATGTACTACACGTGCAAGAGGCAGGAAGAAGAAGGGGGAAAGATATTTACTTGTACGAGTACTGTACTGTATGTATGTACCCTGATACCCGGGCAGTGCTGAACATAATATATTGACGAACCCTCCCGGAAGCAAGGCAATTAAACAAAAAGAGGGAGCTCTTTACCCAGTACCGCCTAAACATCCACCCCATTCCCATCTCCATTCCCATTCCCATGGTCTTACCGGTATGTATCGCAGCATCCACATCCAAGCTAATATGCATTCCCTCAGTCCACCACAGCAACGGAAACAACATAATACAATTAATACAATTGGTCGACACCTCCCTGCCTAACCCGAGCTCCATCCATCCATCCATCGTGGCACTCTGCGGCGGCGGCGGCGTGCGTATGGACCAAGACCAAAACTTTCCCTCCACGGCGCTTGCTTGGTTGACTCGCCAGCGAACTGGATAGCGGGAGTATCGCAACTATGAGCGGAGTGAGTGCTTTACTTGTATCAGTGCTCTACTTTGACATAGCTACAGCACCCATACCTGTGACATAGTTAGACAAAGTGAAGGGGAACGAGCCAGGCGGGTACGAAACGTAGGTAGGTAGGGGTTCTAACGTGTGCCATACCGTGCGGTACTGTACTCGAGTACTCTAGGGTAGATGCTAGGGAGAGGGTTAAGAAACGAGCCATCCGTCACCACCACCGTCATCACCACCACCACCACAACCACCATGGGAAGAAGGCACAGGCAACCCCTGGCTAGTGAGTTAAGCAGTACCGGTAATAATCTAATCCATGCACAACATAAAATACCCTACCGTCAAAGAACAGCAGACGTCCGAACAGGCGAACAATACAGTCAGGGCAGGCCAATAATATATTAATCTAAACCAAACGAAATAAACCACGGGGGGGGGGAGAGGGGTTCATTTTCTTCTCTCATTTTCTTCTCTCATTTTTTTCTCTCTCAACCAACAGCTTTCAGGTTTTAGGTACGCCGGCGTTGCTGCTCTAACGTCAATGTTTCCCCTGATGGGGGTGGGAGGGGAGGGGGGGGAAGTGGGGGGTGATTAACAGCATACAGCACAGTGAACGGGGGGGAGGAAAGTGCATATTAGCACACCACAGCACAATAATATCATAAATTTATCCTAGCTACACCTAACCGGTATACAGCTAGCACCACAGCACAAAGTCAAATAAAGCTTCACATAAGGCATAATACAGTACGGTAGAATATCGACTTGCGCACCTATACTCGTCAGTAAGTAAACGAGGATAGGTCCATCCATAGTACTCTACCAGCACCAGTATGATACTCTACAAGCGCAGTGATTCATCAAATTTACTAAAATCCAGGAGCCTCCTTTTCCTCCGCTTTCACCGCGGTAAATTTAGATAAAACATTCATTCATTCATTCATTCAAGGCCCGTTGCACCATGACTTGGTTTTGCGCGCAAAAGCCTGAAGCGTGACCACCCACATCACTATACCGTACCTTACCATACAGTACCAAGGTGCACTTTTTTCTTTCTTTCTTTTCCTTTTTCTCCTTTTCTTTTTCTCCACCCTTTTCTCACAAAAAACTCCGACTGAACACTCAAATACTCACCCATCCCTCGGGTGCGAATCGAGTGGGTCAATGAACACTTCAAGGCTACCGTTGATATCGTGAACCGTGGATGGCTAGATGGGCAAGGCTGGTATATGATGGATGGATGGCTGGTAGGATTAATGACTGAACTGAACCGAAGTGGAATGCGCAAGCTAGGAACAGAGCTTACGGGGAGGAGGAGGAGGAGGGGGAGGAGGAAATGAGAGGGAATCCCCGCCGCCACATGTCTGGCCCGAAGGAAGGATGAGAAATATATGCTTGGGTGGAACTGCAGTATCGTCAAGTGAAGAGGAAAAAGAAGAGCGAATACCCTTCTCCCCCCTTTGGTACAAGAGACGCATGAAATATTCCTGGCAGAGAGCAGGAAGGGAAGTAAAGATGGGATATCGTACCCGATTGCAAGTGAAACACGGTGCGCTCCGGTGGTCACCAAGTCGGGAGATGGTGGGTGAGGACAGCTGGACGGACGGACCTGAGCGACACTCGTGATTTTGATTATGATCGCCAGATCGTGAATTAAAGTTTTCCCTAACAAAGATTCAGCAAGACAAACGCCCCTACCATACACCTACGAAGAAACCTCCAGGGAAACAGGTTACATTACAAATCGCTAACACGAGTACCGGTACTACATTTCGCCAGAGAACAAGCCACCAAAACAAAAACAAGTCTATAATACACAGCAATCCTCTTCAGAGGGAGGAAACAATGCCTCATGTTCCTCAGTTTTTTTTCCTTCCGCTGTCTCACGTCACTTACTCCACGAGATGCTAAATGACAAGGGTTATCACTTAGTCAGCCAGAGCTCGCCTCGAATTGCTCTTAATTTTTTTCTTTCTTTTTGCTCCCAATCGGAATGGCGGATAACATGCAAGCTCCACCTCCACCTCCACCTCCACCACACCCCATCTGAAGTGTGGAAGTGTGGGAGTGTGGAAGGGGACAGGAAGAGGGAGGGAAGGTTGTGCAAAAAAAAAAAGAGAAGAAAAAAGAAAAAAGAGGGAACTGAAATCCCCATCTTTGAATCAATTCTGTTTGTGCGGGGATCACGTACCGACCACTCCGGTATCTCCTTCAGCTTCGAATTCATAAACTTCTCAAGTTTATTCGCATTTTTCCAATACGATGTACTCTCGTTATTGTAGCGTCGGCAATTGGTGAAAATCAGCTTGGCATCGCGGACAAAGTCCTCGGGTGATCCGTATGCGTCCTCTTCAAGCCTCTTCTCCATGGTCTCGAGATCCATCGGCTCTGTGATTACATTGTAGTAGTCTGGGACCTCGTCCTGACTAACGGGCTTTTGGAAGGGCCACGAGGCCTGGTGGTTTTGCATCTCGTTGAGGATATGGAGAAGCTGTCCGTAGTGCGGCCCGTGTTTTGGCTGCCGGGCGAGTTCGTCCATTTCAGGCGACCACCCAGCTTCCTCTATGCGATTGGAGGATAGTGTCAGCGAATTCCTCTAGACCATATTCGGAGAAGATGTAAAAAATAAGGAAAACGTCTGTGGAAGCTAGGGGATGTGTCGGTGGGGATGATTATGAGCCGTTTAAATCCAAATAACCAACCAACCAGTGGCTGTTGGAAGCAGGGCAACACTATCGCACTTCCAATTCTCGTAGATATGCGGGATCTACAAGCACTGCAATTGCGAAAAAGGTGTGTGTGCGTGTGTGAGAATGTGTGTAGGTGGGCGGTGCGTGCTAAGAGTAGATACAGGAAGCCAAGCCAGAACTTACTGATAGCCGCGATAGAGGTTGGGTCGATTTTGCATGGCCCGTTCCTGAAGGCTTTTGGAGGAGGGTGAACAATATGAGACTTCGAAATGGATCTCGTCTTCAGATGAACAGCTTCCTTCTGTTTCGCTAGCATCTTCCCCGCTTCCAAATACCGAATTCGAGGGATCATGGAGCACTGCATAATAGTTCCACCTTCATAATCCTTGATATACCCCATCCATTTGTGCTTGTCAAGGGTAATCTCTTTAGTGAATCCCTGTTTCTTAAAGTACCCGATAGCATAGTTGTCCGCATAGGTAAGAAAGTGCATCACATCAGAGGTGGCTTTGACATAATCCTAAACAGCTACCGGTTAGATATATTATCCGTTAGGATAGACAAACAAAAAGATCTCCGATACCTTCAAATGGGACATAAGATGGGCACCATATCCTCTAACTTGCTGATCGGACGAGATAGCACAGAACACGATTTCTGCGAACTGTCTACCTTTGAAAGGCCGATATGTAATACCACTAGTAACACCAATCAGCTCCATGAACCCGCGAAGATCTCCCGAGCGATCAGACGCTGTACCCGACAACCTCCAATGGCTTCTTAACGATAGCCATGGACAAATGCGTGCGATCGTAGACTAGTCGTGCGATGTAGTCCCTGGGCATCTTTGGGAGCTGTTTCTGGAAGATATTCTTAAGACCGGTCAGTATGATTGTGCTCTCTCTCTCGTTGTCATTGTTGACAACACGGAATTCGATGTCGCCATTGCGCTCTTCAAGGACGGCGTTAGCTGCGCAGATACCCCGAGTCAATAAACATTCATCCAGCCAAATAAAAAGTTCCACTCAAGTGCTCCAGGCGAATAGACGTACATTCCCTGGGTAGAGCTTTTGGTTTCTTCGATTCCTCGGGAGACTCGGAGGCCTTTATTCTCTTCGGTGAGAGATCGCTAGTGTCCTCCGACTTGCGCTTTATATCTATCGTAGAAATTGGCGGTCAGTTTTTATATATATACTAGCTTTACCATCAAATAAGGGCTAGGTAACGAAGCAAATGCTCGAACAGCGAAACCTCATACCTCCATTCTTAGCAGCTGGCATGACTCCTGCTTCTGTCCCGTAGCAAAATTTGACCTTAACTGTAAACAGCACGTAGAGGAAAGGGCTAAGAAAAAAGTGGTTTGTTTTTATAGCGATTTCAATGTGCGCGGAAAGGTCGAAGTCAGTGGGTTCAGGGTAGGTGTTCGAGTAGCGCCCTCAGAATGGAATGGAATCTAGAATGCCAAGACCCCCGATCCCGGGCAGTGTACCCTGATGTGCGTAATTCTCCTACCAGCACTGTCGAGCTGTCTTTCAGGACCTAACCCGTTGACCCCGTACGCAACACAATTCACCTATTTTTACACGACCAGACTGAGCCGAGAAAACTACGATACACTTTCCAAATCGAACCGAGCGAGCCCCATTTATTATCAAAAACGTGATGGACGCTCAGTGGGATTTAATGAAGCCCTTTGTGCCCATGATTGGGAAAGAAGGACACCTTTCTGTTGCGGCAGTCCTCATGTTGACAGGTTTGTCTTTCGCTTTGTATTCAAGAGCGAAGCTAGGTCCTGGCTAATGTTTTTGCACAGGATTCTTCCTCACGGGGTTGTTCTCTATAAGTACGGGTTTGCTATCGACAGAGCTAGAGCTACGGTAGCTAACAATCTCTAGATAAATCGGTCACAACCGCCCCCCTATTGGCGATTCCGGCTTCTCTAGCTTTCGGGTATGCTCCCACACGGTAGCTCTGCCCTCCCGGAGAAATTACAGCTGACGGACGTATAATAGGTTTGGATCTGTGTACTTGATTTGCGCGGTCGGGGTCTACGTCTAGGTGTTGAATGGTCATTTAGGCGATGGGGGTTTTTAAACTGTACGATTGAGCCTTGTTCTGAAAACTGTGTTAAAATTAATGTCAATTCTCATTGCTTTGCTTTTTTTATGCCCGAGATGTTCCCTTGGTATGTTGCGTGACGGGCGGCTCTAAAAAAGGACGGCTACAACAACTCTAGAGCCATCATGATCACCAACTCCTTGAGCCACCAACCAACCTCACACAATTCGGGAGTCAACACAAACTCTAACCATCCCACCACAATAGAGCCCCGCCCAGTGTCCCTCTCCCCACTTACCACTTACCGTGCCGCAAACACACAGTCCCTCATTGAGCTCCACCACCCACTAGATCCTCTTCTCCCACCAAATGTCCGAAACCCAAGAGAATCCAGCTGCACCCCCCCTCTTTACAGCACTAACGACCTCGTCCCGCCAAATACTCACACTCTTAAAATGTATCGGCTTCCAATCCAAAGCTCAGTTACAAATCTCGGCCGACGGCCTCCGTGTCACGGTTGAGGACTCACATGTCATGCAAGGTTCCCTCGCGTC
>Ga0307509_10005150_pt1 | contig 18359 bp, 20 predicted proteins | sample 10_EM_MG_FD_202245 | JGI IMG/M metagenome (GOLD analysis project Ga0307509, IMG submission 202245) | Populus trichocarpa ectomycorrhiza microbial communities from riparian zone in the Pacific Northwest, United States - 10_EM | ecosystem: Host-associated > Plants > Roots > Unclassified | place...
AATATAACAATGTGGTATCATACCATGCTGGACGTCGAATCCTCATTCCTAATTTACAGTTCAAATAAAACCCCATTCCCCCCCACCTCCTCCTCTTCACATCCCTCCTATCTGATTCCCTGCCACCATTTCACTCCTCCCACCAGCCAAACGGCGCGCCCAGGATATTGATAAAATTAAATGGCCCAACACGCACTACCGAGTGACACACCGTGACTAATAAACACCATTTATTATCAACGAAAATTGTAAAGTACAATCACCTTCCTCTCCTCCCCGGCCCTAAACCGACCATCCAACAATCACCCTAACCTTGAAATTCGCAAAGAGAATAGGGAAGTGAGAATACAGTACAATACAATAATTCCCCCTTGTCACATGTGCCCCAGGAATAGAAGGAAGTGAGAGGAGTGGAATGAGCTATATACTCGAGTATGAACTGAAACCTAACTGAGCTAAACTAAACGCCTCGCCGACTGACCAGATCCTCACGCACACAACCTTACATCCAGGATGAGTGGAATATGGGAACAGAGCATGAAGAGTAAAAAAGAGACACTCACATCAGAGCACCAAAAAGGCAAAGAGTGGCCAAGAAATGGGAGAACAGGTATGTGTAAAGCAAAGTGAGTGTATGGGGTACGGGAACAGGCGCCAACAAAAAGTAAAAATGAAATCAGAAGAAAAATAATGAGCATATCAGAACCCAGAAGGAATGGTTGACGGAAAATAAAGAAAGGGCCGAAACATTTCAAAGGCCTAAAGCCTTCATGGCTATTGTGTCCACCTATATCCCGACCTTTGGAGTAAAACTAAAACCTCCATAGCGGCCAATTTTTATGCCCCACAAGATTGAACGATACACCCCCCCGTCTATACGTTTCGGAAGTAACGAAGAAGGTGCAGAAGAAGTGAACTAGGCGTAAACATCGAATTCCAAGGGCGGATACCTCTAGAATCCGCCGGAGGTGGAAATCCCGTTTTCCATAATCACAATTTGGTCAGCCACCGGGGTGGCAGACGCTGCGGCTTCCAACCTCTCCAATTCCTTGTCGCACTCATCCATCTCTGCTTTGATACGCTTGCTCTCGCGCTCGAGATCATTCTTGCGTTGGAGGAGCAACTGCTTCTGTTGCTCTTCGGTGAGAATGGTTTCGTTGCCGCCCGTACCGAGAGCAAGGAGGCTAGGTTCGATGGGTACGTTACTCATTTGACCGTGAGGGTTTAATATCGAATTGATAGAATGAGTGCGTTGGTTATCACCGTCAGCTTCCGCAACTGATAGAGAGCGTTTGCGTGGTTGTGAAGGGTTGTCAGTGGATAATTGGGCGAGAGCGGCAGCAGAAGAAATGGATAGATCAGAGGGAATGGATGTCTGACTCAAATCCACTTCAGTGTTGGATACTGGGGTATTATTATCAGTTTTGGCTTTACGGAAAGCGCCTGTAAAATCCACAAGTGGGGGGTACTGTCTCTGTTCAAGATCGGGATGTTGCAGTTGTGGTTGTCCCAAGGAATTCCCGTTCGCGCCAGTCATCACCGTGTCATCGTCCGACACATCATTCGGCTGTAGCCCATGCTGTCCCTGCTGCTGGACTACTGAGAATGAGTCCGCCCTGCCGGCAGGTGTCGGGGTTTGCGCCGAGAGCTGTTGGTGAAATTCACTTCCTAGGGCAGCTGCAGGAGCGGAGGCAGGATTAGCATTGTTGTTTCCATTTGTCGGAACAACGACTCGTTTTCGTCGTTTAATGACACTCTTTTTCATGGCCTCCGGCCTATGTACGCCATGGAGTTTATGGTAAAGGCCTTCATCGCACAAATCAGCAATCGTCGAATCTCATCTGCCGAACCCTACCAACAAAAACCGGAAATGAAAAAGCAATGAATACGAGGAGCGAAAAAGGAGGAGGATGCATAAACCAAGTGTACGGTAATAGGAATACAAAAACACAACGGGAAAGCACAGGAGAGTTTAAAACAAGGTAAAAATGCCTCGGAAAAGCATATCTGATTAACCCGAATATGTGCAGGCTGTGAGGTGATTATCAATCGAATCAAATCAGATCATCAAGGGTTAGGGGTGACACAACATGAACAAGGGAGTCCACTTTGCTTGCTTCGGCTAATGGAGAAGATGAAACGCCTCGGGCAATTCAGATCGTACGATCTGATAAGAAAACTACGCGGGAGGATTGGCTAGCTGAAATTATTATAACTCACCGCACGCATTGCAAATTGTATGACCACTCTCATCCCTGCGCCATAACGGTGTGATGGTTGTCCCGCAATTCTGGCATGCCACGACAACCGTAGTATTCGTGGGGGAGCCTGTTCTAACAACCGTAGCCTGTGTGTATGGTTGACGGATCTGAGACGGTCGTTGAGATTGCGGGGCCCGCTGTGATTGCTGAGCCTGTTGGGTCTGTTGCCGCTGAGTTTTTTGCCGCTGAATTTGCTGCTGCTGCTGCTGCTGAGTCTGTTGCACTGGAGCAGAAGGACACGGAGGAGTAGCGTCTTGGCTGGTGAGCGCCGGGTCCATAGGAATCCCGTTTACATTCGCCGAGGTTGCCACAGTAAACTGTGCTGCTTTGCTGACTCTATTGTTGAAAGCAGGGCACCCATTGCATCCCTCCGCTCCTCCAGTCCCATTGCATCTACCCCCACCCGGACAGGTTCCCGAAGTGACTTGGTCGGCAGCGACATAGGTGGCCCCTAGCGAAGATTGAAGAGAGCCTATGGTAGAGCCGTGAGGAGGTCTTTTTAGATTTGTAGGGCGTGACTGATTCCTAGCCTTCAGATACAGCCCGCAGGCGTTGCAAATAGTTTGGCCGTCGGGCGCACGGCGCCAAAGAGGTGTACGTGTAGTGCGGCAATTGCTGTTTGCGTCCCATCCAGGAAGATGTGAGCACATTCCCGGACCCAGAATAACAATAATAATAAAACCCCCCAGGGGAAAGTAAAAAGGGTGAAACCCCCGAACTCAGAAAAAGACAAATAAAAAGCAGTAATGTACGAATAAATGACAAATCCTTACCTGCAAACTTGACCACCGCTAGGACCCGGTGATGCCTCTTGCTGGATCTGCCGCCGCTGTTGTTGCTGCTGCTGCTGAGGCGGTGGTGGCGGCGGTTGAGTCTGTAGCTGAGAAGAAAGCTGATTTTGAGAATGCTGCTGCTGAGCCACCTGTTGTAACTGTTGAAAATCCTGTTGCTGCTTAATCGACTGTTGTGCATGTCGTGCATGTTCTTGTAACGTTAGTGAGACTCTCTGCGAAATTGAATCCACAGTAGCGTCCCTGTCATGATCTTGAACCGACATATTTGAGGTTGAAGTCTCCAAATTGTCGGTATTTGGCTGGGCGTCAATAGCAAGGGTAGCTGCGAGCTCCAGAGTAGAAGACAGTGTGGGAGGAGGTGGTGGCGGTTTTGTAGTAGTTGTAGTAGGTAGATTTGTGGTGGGTGATGGTGAGGAAGGGATGGCTACGGGAGCGGATGCGGCGACGGTTGTGACACCGGGTGTTGAGGTGGAGGAAGCCATGGCCAGAGAATTAAACGAGTCAGAGAGCAGCTTCCCAGGCATACCGCGGAGAGCTGAGGGCTACGGTAAGGGGGTTAGGGCGCAGCAGTAGTCCGTGATTGTTGGGGTGTGGAAAAGGTGTTCAAGTTGTTATACTGGTGGTGTAGGTCGTAGGTCGTAGGTCGTCGATCGTCGTTATCAGGGTGGGGAGGGGAGAGAGAGAGAAGGGGAGAAAGAAGTTAAGGTAAGGTATCCTCGAGTCTAGCAGGCTCGGCGGCACCAAAGATCAACTAGAGCCAGGAACCGTAAGAAGAAACAGAACTTATTCTCGATATGGATAATTCTCTACGTATGATAGCCCACCTAGCAATCCAGAATTCTGATACACATCTGCGGCCCTACATTGGTCGACTCCCCTCGCAGAACACTCCGATCATTATATGATATCCTGTAGAATGAAGAATGTTTAAAAACGGTCTTCTCTCAAAGGGTATGATAGCACGAGAGAGGATGGGTCCAAGCTCTCCACAAGTTGCTGGTGCCTCTGATAGCAATGTGATAAGCTCGCACCAAACTCTCACCCCGTACCAGTACGTGTCTGTCTCCTTTTCCCTATTATGCGATTTATTACCTTTCCCCCCAAAGTAATGCTTGCCCTGCTATCCCTATCCCAAACAGACAGAGGGACAGGACAATCTTGGAGTTTTTTTTTCCCTCACGATGCACCGGTCCGCCGAATACCGGTAACCTGTTAAAACTCACTGTTTCGTTTTAGCAACTGATAAATACCGTAAGCCAATTTATCCTTCTTCCCATTGGTCAATTTAAATTGATCCATAAAAATGTCCTTATCTGATTTCGCGCACTCAACTTCAACCTCACTCCTTGCTCGAAGCGTAGCATCGTACCCCTCGAGTAAATCACGTCTCATCAATCGCCACGAATTTATATATCGGTCGGCGAAGAGTTTTTTTCCATCTTTTCAAGCATTGACCAACCGTTCCTCCCCATTCCTATCCATTTACCGTGGGTGAGAGATTTATCACATATATTAATCCATATCGCAACCTCTCGGTGCGAAAGCCCAGGCCGAGCGATCACCAGCCCACATACAGAGAGACCCACTAAGCACCAGTCAAGCAGTTGATTGAGAGAATCTTGCCCGTACACCAACGCCCACGAATATCTATCTCCAACCACTTTCATGTTTGCCCTACTGCACGAAGGGGAAGAGGAAAAAAGAAAACAATTATATATAAAACCCCCACCATATCACTGCCCGACTCCAATACCCACGCTCCCCGTACAAAGTGAGGTACTGTTCAAGTATTACTAGAGGCCATCAATTGCTGGAGCAAGTACCATCTTCCCATGCCAGCGTCACGATTCGACGTCTGGGGAAGTTCCAAACTTACCCACTTAGGTAAAATCCGTTGCGCCGTTGATGCCCCTCCTCCCCCCTCTCTTCCTTAAGGGAAAAAAAAAAAAAGAGAGGGAGAGCCATCTAATCTAATCTTGTACTCGGGTGGGCGAGATGTCCGTTATCATATCTTCCCATCAACAGAACCCCCGACATCAATAGAGCTTTGGGCTTCTACTGATAACAAATTAATCTAATCTATGTTTGACAAGCAATTCCAATAAAAAACAGAACCCGACGGAAATAACAAATTTGACACCTTCCAAGCTGCCAGTATAATAACTCTTAAGATAAACTATGCAGAACTCTGTAATGGCCTCAAAACTCCCGGCCTTCCCCGGCTACCTAACCGCCTACACCAGTTTCACAGATTCTAATACCTAGAAATATCATTAGATCGTCGCTAACAACATTCAGGTAACCCTTTAGCCCTTCGCAACATCTGATAAACCAAGGGTCAAATTTGTTGTAAATAGAGGTAAATAGCAGACGAAAGTATCCAGGCACAGGTGGTATAACCGCTTGCTCTTCTATCTAGGAGGAATAAACAATGCCCCAAGCTATACAATATGAAAACTCCCTTGCGGATATCATAGCTCCCACAACTAGGGGCCCTCTTTGACGGAGCCCGGCCAGTGTTCCCCCGTGTTTGTCCTTGTACAAACTTGCCCTGCAACTCGCCCCCAAGGACAAAGGTCCCGCAGCCCCCCATAGTCCTCTACGCCAATTTGTCTTACATCGTAGGGCCTGCCGTGCTAGTGATAGGCACGATCATGGTCAATCATAAACTTTTGGTGTGCTCGAGCACGATTTATGCTCGAGCATGGGCTAAATTTTCTGCTCGAGCATGATCGTGCCCATCACTACGCGGCCGTCCTTAGAAATGATCACCGTCCTGAGGTCTCTAAGACGAGCACGGACCACATTGATGAAGATCTCACGATCCTATTATATACCCAAGCTGAAAACTTTGGAGCTTCATAGGCTTGGGTTAAAAAGACAAAACATCCCCCCCCAAGGCTAGTTTTCTCCCAGCTTGGCATGGCCTGGGTTACTACTGTACTGTACTGATAAAGAAAGGTTTTCTTGCGCATTTAAAAACAAGAAAAAGGGTCCGCCTTGTCTCTGTACAACTGGGGAATGTGGAAAATAGGGAGAGTGTGTTACATTGGTCTCTACTGGCGGTGTTTCCTTTTCTGCCTGCCTTTCTTATTTTGAGGAGGATGTGCGGTTGGTCGGTCCCACACCTGAGGGGACTGTTACTTGGGCGTGAGGGTAAGTGATCGGAAGAAAAGTGGTTGATGCAACACCAGCCGTTTTCCGATCACTTTTTGCTCCAGGTTAGTACTTGGAGGATCGGAGGGGCATTGGGCAGGGGTGGATTTCTTTTTCTTAAGTAAGGTTTTCTGGCCATACGTCAGGTGTGAATGCCATGGCTTTCCTGTAACTAACTATGATACGAATAACCCGCGGATTTCACAAAAAAAAGAAATACGATAGGAAGGCGAAAATAATATGAAGCAAATCCGAGGCAAATCCCACGACACAGGAGATTGCGCGAGTTTTCAATAAAACTATCTAAAGACAACGGGTTCGGGTAGTGGTAAGCATTGGCAACTATTGATTAGTAGAGGGCAGTACGAGGGGGCAGGCAGGCATTTAGAAACCGAACACACCACCTCTGTGACCCCCACCAGTTTTTAAAGGATTTTTTGCTGGTATCATAATCCACTTTGTATGTGCGAAGACTTTATCCCTCCCCTTGCATCAAGCGCTACTAGGAATCGTAGAATTTAGCGCCGACCCATGGGCCCGCGATATCTAACGAGGACTATTGCCAGGATTAGCACGATCCGAAGCTAGCGATAATGGTACCTACAATGCATGCCAACTTGCGGCAAACTCTTGCGGGTAACGGCTGCCAAATTCTCTTCGTCTGTAATGGTGGGATCCCGGCAGACCGCACTAACAGCTTCAAGGAGTGGAACCTCAACCTTGGCTTGCCCAGAGCTCCCGTCAGGCTGATCACTCAGAACCACAACCCTGACATGGCGGAGCGAATTGAAAAAGTAGGTCGCAGCGCTGCCGAAAACCAATTAGCTTTGAAAAAAACAACCGTGGGGGCTTGGATGGTAACTTACTTCAAGTGCTTTACAGAAGACTTTTTCTGGTCCCGGGCCGAGTATTTGCGGTAGTTCTCCTCTTTGGTATAATACGATTTGGTCATGATAGTAAAGGCTGCGCACGAATTTCCTTCGAAAAGACTATAAATTTGAGCCAACAGCTTCTGGAGCTCTTGGGTGACCGGGTGGGTCGGAGGGTGGGCATTGAACTGAGTGTGAATCGGTAATTGCTTTTCTCTCAGAGGCTCTGGTTTAACATGTTTGGGCAGAGGGATATTCTTGCATAGTTTGGTCATAGACATGGCTAGATCAGTAGCGGCCTTAAAAGCCTCCTTATCTTCTTGCATCCATGGTTGCTCGTCCTCATCCTCTGGCCTCTTGGCCTTCGAGATATAGGCTTGGCCGATAAGTGCTTGCACAATCGGAGTGCTTTTCTCTTGAGCACGACTAATAAACTTGCGTTGGTAATTAACTATAAGCCAAGATCGTTTATTGTCAGCTAGCAGCACTATTAAGCTTGAATAAGGGGATTGAACTAACTCCACCACCCAAACACGATCTGGAATGGGATAATTTTCTATACGTTAAAGTTAGTATGATGTGGGATAGGGCTCATTAGACACCGAGGGGTGTCAAAAAAAAAAACGCGAACACCTGTACGTCGCAGCCAAGTAAGTTACCCCAGCTGAAAATCGGCCAAAGCATTTCCTTTGATCGACGGAGGTCAAAGTTACACTACCATAAGCACGGTAGCCAGCGTCGCAAAGGATGTACTGGGGATGAAGGATGAGTCTGTCGGAGTCCCTCTGAGTGGCCCCAGCGCCTTTTCAGCAACTCGGGGGACGATATATGCTCCAGCCACCGCCCCAAAAGTTCAACAGACTTTTTTTCCTTCACCAAAATTTACAACCTATGGGCTATTCAGTTGTATAATTCGCGTTACACACACGTAATCCCGACCAACCAGACCAGGCTTTGACAGAACTTTTGAGCACCCCCTAGTACAGGTGCTCGCGTTTTTTTGACACCCCACGGTATGAGGGCTGATGATCTAGAAAAGGTGTTTTCTTTTTGCTTACCTTTCCAGTTGCGGCGGCATGAGAGAGATAATCCTTGTGCCACTGTTCCATAATGGATCTAGTGATCGCCGGTAACTCCCTAGCTTTGCTTAGACGGTACCCCGGAATGGGAGCCTGCAGGTGGTAAGCTTGGCGGAGTTCGACAAACACCTGACGGGCCTCTGAAAACGGGATCTTAGAGGCAAGGACCTCGGCATGCTTGATGGATTCTGAGGTCAATTTGCATTTTTGCGGGTGTATCAAGTTGACAAAGGTCACGAAACAGATGAAGTCATGAACTTCCGCAGCCGCCTGGCCAATGTCGTCTTCTATATATCTTTGGAGCTCCTGGAGGCGCAGCTTGATGCCTTGAAGAGCCTCATAGAGGTGTTGTTTCAGGGAGATCAGTCCCCCGACCTGTAAAAGTGTATTATGGATATTCGCTAGCGGTTGGAGATCGTAGGTGGGATTCATCTTGCCTAATCTATTGTCACTCACGGCAACTTCACGAAGCGTGTTCCGGGACAACTCAATAGCTTTAACCATGCTGACGCTTGGGTTCTTGTGAATGGCAGTTCCGACCATTAAGTTGCCAGGGTTCCAGACGGTGGCTTCCATTTCGTTGGCAAGCAACCTTCCGGCTCGAAACATTGCCTCGCGGCGAAGCCTTATGTCCTCGTCTGTGACCGTGTGTCAGCTATCATTATTGAGTTCTGTTTTTTTTTTTGTCTTTTAGCTGGGGGGAGGGATACTTGGAGGCATTTTAGCAAAGAAAACAAAAGCGTATGTAAGGAGAGGTCAACTGGAGGTTGGATGTTGAGTATGTGGAGGGCGTCATCGGGGTAGGTGCGCCGGGTGCTGAGAAGAAGAGAGCTTTGGTGGAGGGGGGCATAGTATTTCGAGAGCCCTTAATTTTGTGGTTTTTTGTGTCTAGGGTACAGTGTTAGTTCTTCATAGGGTTGAGCGTCACCCGTTACATCAAGCACGGTAGATGTTCTAAGTGCAATGCACCATATAACATCACGACATATAGACGTCCCTCTGCTACAACTTGCAGTATCTTCGAGGCGACACCAACAGACTTCATGTCGGAACTATTACCTCAGTGTGATCATCTGGCACAAATGCGTTCGGCCAGCGGTCAGGCAAGTTGAAACAAGCGGATCTAGGAAATGGCAGCAGTCATTGATGTATACTCGAGTATTCATACTACGCACTACTATAAGTACAGCAGTCTCAAGCGCGTTAGTAGGACAAGCAACATAGCATTCGTCTCTTTCTCTTTCTTTCATTTGATCTGTCCCATTACCTTTCGCTTTGACTCCGGCCGCTCCTGTCCGGCCTCCAACACTTCATGTTGTGGGAATATTGAATAGAACGATGATATAAGATATGAAGAAGTAATTGATTGCTTGAGAAAACGGAACACCCTTGTTTATCTCAAAGGGAACGGGGAAAACCCCTCACTATCTATTATTTTGGAGCGAGACGAATAGGGCGAGAGAACAATAACAATAACCAGAAAAAGAGGGATGGGAGAAATGCAAGGAGGTATCTTCAATACTCGTAATGTCCTGACGTTTGTGAACACAACTGCTATTGCATGATGCCAAGATTAGCGCAAAAAAGCTGAATTTTGGCGGTATGCAATAGCAGTTGTGTTCACAAACGTCAGGACATTACGAGTACTGTACTCGTACGAGTAGTCCCGGAGGTCTAGATGTGCAATAAGGTTTGATGTAAGGGGAAAAAGCAACAGTACGAGTGACACCACAGTACGGTAGTGCTAGAAGTACAGTGCTGTATGTTTCAACACTCACTTCACGTCAAAACCACCTCGAGTGACACCCCATGCAACCCACGTGCTCCGATCACACGCTGCGAAACCGCCAAGTTTCTTCCCTCTTCCAAGCTGCTATGGAAGGGAAAAAGAAAAGAAGAAAAAACAGAAAAAAAAACAGAAAAAAAAAGACGAGAGAAAAAGACTATATCCCACTCCTCTCCCCTCCCAACCCTTTTTTTTTTACCCCCTCCGCAATTCCTTTTCCAAAAACCACTATCTATACTATACTTTGGCTACCCACCACCACCACCACCACCACCATCAACGAAAAGGCGTCAATTCCACCATGACAGCTCCTGCTGATGCCCCCCTCCCGGATTTAACTTTCTCCCCCCTCCCCCCGACATCGGAGCACTTCCTACCGGCATACACCCTCCTAACAGACTCGGTCGCCCAACTCCGCTCAACCCTTACCCTCTCGCTCCTCTACTCGCACCCGCACCTAACGCTACCACCCACGCTTCTAACGGCGGTATGCCTCGTGCGCACGCAGCAGGACCTCAGCATGGCCGTCATCCTCTTCGCCGGGTACGTGATTGCCGCGCTGTCGGCATGCGGCTACCTGACTTACGGATACATTGAGCGGGCAGAGTGGCTGGGGAGCCGGAGTGGGTTGGCGGCCACACTGGGTGGGGACAGGAAGAGCGAGGTTGTGGGCGCGCTCTGGGGGGAGGAGGTGATTGGGGTTGTGGTTTTCGAGAGGGGGGAGGATGGTGGGGAGGGGGCGATCTATGGGTGGGCAGTTAGGTTGAGGTATAGAGGGAAGGGAGTTGGCAGAGGGTTGTTGGAGAAGGTTGCTGAGCTTTGTGAGGGAAGGGTGAGGTTTGCCGAGGATCATGTTCGTATGTTTCCCCCCACCCTGCCTCGCCTCCACCCCACCGACAGCAAGCGAGCCAATAGGGATATTAATTGAGAACCATAGACTCTTACAGACTCCCCAGAATACCGGCAATGTTTAACAAAGTCTTTGATAAACGAGAGGCCAAAGCGCGATCAATGTTGGAGGATGTTTTGAAATCACAGTAGGTGTGTTGGCGCATGTATTTGTATATCACTTAACTTAATTACGCTACCGGTTACCCCTCATGTATTCCTTAAACCGGACCACCATGTATGAATTATGGGATCCCAAGCAGCCCCCTTACCCATTCAACCGTACCTCGTTTACCATTATGCTATTGTGTTGTTGAAAAAGACGGGAAGAAAGAAAATGAAGAAAATAACCATATTCAAGTTGCCCCAATTACCTCAGGAAGGGTACTTTCATAATATTATATGATATGCAACCCAGGAACCCGGAATCCGTAAGAATACTAGATACAAAAAAAGGAAATGACATGAAGTAACCAATTTTGGGATTTGGGTGGAATTTGACAGCCATGGGAGGCAGATTTTTGGTGTTTGTATCGAGCTCTGAGACAGCTACGATTGATCCATGATATTCTCATCCTTTGAATTTTTCTCCTTGCTCCAAGTGACAAATTGGTCGAATAGAGATGGCCCTAAAACCACACAAGTTAAATCTTGGGCGCGGGGTAAGAGAGAGGGGAACGCCTACAAACACTGGTTTCTATAGCATAACCTTTGAAATCGGTGTCGACCTGCTCGTTAAAGGGAATGAACTGCCGGTATTGGTCCTTGGTTATTACCTTTGTGGGTGGTGGAGTCGAGCCGAGGAATTCTAGGAATGCGTGTTTGTGGGGAAACTTTTCCCAAATTATAGATTCCTTCACCTTCAAAGAATTGTTTGATTCGGTTGGAGGTGTCCACTTGGTGCTGTAGCTTCTCTCATCGAGAAGGGCAGTAAACATCTCACATGCCATGTCCAAGGGTAAGTACTTTGCGTCGGCGGCCTTGAAGAACTCGTAGCAGAACCAATAGAATTTTTGAAATTGGTCGCTGCTAGGTGCTACATCACGCAGAAGGACCGGAAGCCGGCGTCTGAGGGAGTCGTTGGAATCGATACTAATAAAGCGTCATCAGCATGGGTCCTGTTCAGCAAACTTTCACAGGAAACTCGCCCTAAATCCTTCATCCCTTCCACGAACTCTTTGAGCTTAATGGCACCCGTTCCTTCCGCTTCACACCAATAGGCAATTACCCAGAAGGCGATCCCTTCCGGGGACACGCCGAGGGATTCCATCCATGGAACTGAGTCCGTGATCATTATCTCGTTAGTATCGCCTGAAGAATGGTCGGTCAGTTCCTGAATTTAAGCTCCCATAATAACCTTCGGATACACACCCTTGAGCCCATCGAACCAACGTGTAAGAATAGTTTCGAGGGAAGGGGGGGGACGAGTCTATAATAACTGGCATCAGTAATAAAATCCCCCGGCCTCTTAGAACAATGACAAGAGTAAATAAATAACACGAAAGGAGAAAACCAAAAACGGAAGCTCACAGTCTTGGTCTTCTTTGCAGACTTCTTTATCGGCTTCGCAGCAGGTGATTCCTGCTGCCTGCGCTTCTTGTGTCTGCTCTGTGAGTTCCCCATTGTGGCACTGTCTGGTTCTAGTTCTGGTTCGGAGTTGCCGGAGGAGACAGGGCCGACCACAACTTGTTTCCTCTTTCTGGTGCCGGTGGCGTTCCTATCGATGGGTGCAGACGTAGAGGCTGAGCTCGGCTGGGGAGGGGGGGCTGGGGTGCTCGATTGAGAACCAGCAAGTCCTTGGGGAGTTGACTTCGTCGAAGACCTGGTTACCCTTGAAGAGGGCTGTACCGTAGAGCGCTTCTTAGGAGGCATAATTGCTGAGTTTGGTATCTTTGCTTAGTTTTCTGCCCCTTTGCTTGCTTAAGTAGTCGTCAATAGCTGAGTGAAAGCAGGTGACCCGTTGACTACTGGAGTGGTTGTTTGCAGTAGACGGAGGGTGTGATGGAGGTCAGATATGTGCTTATCTGTTTGTCCGCGGGGGACAAGGTGAGGAGAAGGAGGAAGAAAGGTGCGCACTGTTGGGGAGAATTGAATGGCTGACGAGTAGAGTAGAAGAGAAAAAGAAACCTAACGCCTTCGTAGAAACGATAGGGCACGACGAGGAGGTTCTCCGAAGGTATGATATGTAAGTCGAAACGCCAAGTCTTGGGGGAAATCAAGATTAGACGCGCCACTGTAGCGAAGAGTTTACTCGAGTACGGGGATGGCGGCAGATCTACAGCGACATAAAGAGCCTGCGTTAAGTTTTTTCCCCAACGCAGAGCTCGATCTCTCCTCTGCACTCTTCGTTCCCAAATACTGTACAAATCCAAGCACCTCTCTAAGACTATGTGGAAATATTCGGCAAACATCGAGCACCTCAATCTCTAGCTAAAGATGGCCCCCAAAAGGTTCAATGGAAGAAAGCACTTTTGTAATTTGAACCCCACGCTTCAGCCCTAAGCCCTAAGCCCCCTGTCATTCGGATTGAGAAGCCGCAAGCACCAACATCCCCCCCAATCCCATAAGTGCAATTATTATCACCAAACACCAGAGCCTCCCCACCAAACGAGCAAACACTGCAATTGCGGGGGGGGAAACAACAACAACAACAACCATGTCGCGAGTTCCGCAAAAGAACCAAATCGTCAAACTCATCGTAGGTGCAGGACAAGCGAGTCCTTCACCACCAGTTGGACCGGCATTGGGCAGTAGGGGAGTCAAGTCCATGGACTTTTGCAAAGTGAGCTCTCCGCAATCTACAATCAATCAATCCCCTAGTCTAAGCCTTCTCTAACTCGATTGTTTAGGAGTTCAATGCCCGCACAGCGCACATAACACCCGTGCATACACCCCCCCTCCCCCCCTCCCCCCACTCTCCAATTCACACAGCGACTGACTAGATATCTACTCCCCAGGGCACGCCAACCCCAGTACGCATAACTGTCCGTCCAGACCGCACATTCGCCTTCGATGTCCGCACTCCCCCAACCTCCTGGCTACTCAAGAAGGCCGCAGCTGTGCCTCTCAATAAGAAGGGCCGTATGAAGGGTGCCAGCAACCCCGGGAAGGAATGGGTTGGCGAAGTCGGTTTGAAGCAGATTTACGAGATCGCTCTGGTTAAGCAGACTGTGAGTGCTCGTCCCATCCAGCGGAAAAGAGGTTGTTAGGAGGGAGGAAGGGCGCTTATACGGGGGGGGGGTATCTTTAGGAGGTGCGATTATCCGGGATAAGCCTAAAGGGAATTGCTAGTTGTGTGATTGCTCAGGCGAGGTCAATCGGGATCAAGGTCAACAGATGACTACGGCGACAACGACCCAGTCAGTTGTCTAGAGATAAGAGGAGGATGTATGATACGGTATGCTGGATGTAAAAAAGGAGAGGAAAAAAATACGATTTAGATTGCCCCGGGAAGCTCCAGATAGACCCCGCATGGTCGTTCCGTTACTGTGCTTAACTGGAACAGAACCGTAGCAAAAAATGTAAATATAAAATATAAAATATCAACACCAAGTGCCGTCGCACTTGAGCATCCAATTCACACGGCACGCCATCCCACCCCATCTACCCATCTACCACATCTCAACCCCCTCCATCCCCACCCTTCCACGAGACGACAAAACCCATCAATACCACCAGCCACTCAATGCCAATCTGGCAGTAATAATCCCCACCCCCCCCCCCCCCCCCCCCAATCCCCTCTTCCAACCCATCTCCAAACAACTAACAAATAAATTTTAACTTTTTTCTTTTCTTTTCAGATACTACAAATCCCTCTCCACAAAAACCCGCCTCGTCATCGGCGGCGGGGTGATTGTGTACGCAGGCCTGGGCCTCCTCCTGACCGACGTGGCCGAGGAGAAATTCGACCTCGTGCCCAGCGAGGAGGACAAACGGCGGTTGAAGGAGTTGGTGCCAAAGGTTAGGGTTGTTGATCGGGAGGGTTGATGGGGATGGATATAATTATCAACGATTAAATAAATAAATAAAAATAAAAAAACTTGGGTTGTGATAATATCACACCTTCTGGGTGGTTTATTCTTTTCGCAATTTATTGTGCGCTTTGGGGTGGTGGATGGTGGAGGTGGGGATGCCATGGTGTTTCCTAGCGTATAGAGCCTCCAATGCAGCAAGTATTCACCATTTGTTGCTCGTCTCTGGCGGGCCCTGCGGTTTCGAACCGTTGATTAAAGCGTCTTGTAAGTAGTGCTCGTTCTGCCGGGTGCTTGCCATGTGAGAAAACATTGTATGCCGGCTGGCCAGGTGGATGCAAGTGCTATTGATTAATTCACTCCCATTTTCGTGCGGCCTACGAGATCACTATTACTGGAGCAGAGCATCGCATGTGTGAGATTGGAGAATGTGGCAATAGGGAGTGGTGTGAACTAATGCAAACATTCAATTGTAATATTACAGAGCGGAGATGGTTTTCTTAGTACAGATATACCTTCCGCCTAGAGGCTTCGAGAAGGAGTATGAAGATGTTGGAAAAGAAAAAAGAGGGGATTTCGAGCAACCGACCGTGAGAGCAATGAGGATAAGAAGATAGGGGGGAAAAGGAAATACAAGAAGGCTAGAGAAAAGATTGGGTGAATTTAAAAGAAGCAGAGATCTAGTTAAGGAAAAACAAACATCACTCGGGTTTCCCTTAAAAAAGCCGGAAAAGCACGAATCAACATTAATTATACCTCGTGAGTTTTAACTTTCGTATCCTATCATTATTGGGTTTTGAAATCCACATCACTCATCATTCTACTCCTTCTTCTCACCACTCTCAGGGCCCGTTGAAGAAGAAGGGTCCTGGGACTGGTTGGGTGCATCAGCGCGGGCATGGAGCAGCTTGTCAAATAGAGAACCGGATGCTTCCTGGAGGCCACTAGTTTGCTCCTTCAATTGGGCAGCAGTGATTGTACTGTCCCCGGACTGGACCTTAACAACGGTCTCACGGAGGGCGGTCATCTTCTTCCGGATGGCATCTGCCTCAGCCTTGTCTAGACTGCCCTCATATTCCTTCAAGGCAGCCTCAGTATCATTGACAACGGAGTCAGCACGATTAGCACCCTCAATGGCGCTCTTGCGCTCTTTGTCAACCTCCTGGTACTTCTCGGCGTCATCGATCATAGACTCGATCTCAGATTCACTAAGACCAGATCCGGAGGAAATGGTGATAGATTGATCCTTGCTGGTGGCCTTGTCCTTGGCAGAAACATGGACAATAGAATCGGCGTCAATGTCGAAGCTGACCTCGATTTGAGCAAGGCCACGATGGGCCGGAGGAATACCAACAAGTTGGAAGTTACCAAGGAGCTTGTTATCACGAACCAGCTCGCGCTCACCCTGGTAAACTTTGATATCGACAGCGGTCTGGAAATCGGCAGCAGTAGAGAAAACTAAGATATATTAGTAAAATAATGACTAGTACTGGAAGGTGACCTTTGCTTACTTTGACTCTTCTTGGTGGGGATTGTGGTGTTGCGGTTGATCAAACGCGTGAAGACACCACCGAGAGTCTCAATACCGAGAGACAAGGGAGTAACATCGAGCAAAACCAGTTCGGTAACATCACCGCAAAGGACAGCGCCTTGGATGGCAGCACCAATAGATACAGCTTCATCCGGGTTAACAGCCTTGGTAGGGTCGCGGCCGAATATTTGTTTAACGGTCTCAGCAACCTTTGGCATACGGGTCATACCACCAACGAGGATAACTTCCTGGATGTCGGTCGATTTAAGGTTGGCATCTTTCAAGGCCTTGCGAGAAGGCTCGATACACTTCTCAATCAAGGGGCCGACGAGGGCCTCGAATTGTGATCTTGACATTTTCATATTGATATGCTTAGGCCCAGAGGCATCGGCAGTAATAAAAGGAAGGTTGATATCCGTCTGAAGGGTGGAAGAAAGCTCCATCTTAGCCTTCTCGGCGGCCTCACGAATCCTCTGAATAGCCATACGATCACCAGAGAGATCGATACCAGTCTCTCTTTTGAAATTCGTGACCAAGTGACGGACAAGCGCAATATCGAAGTCCTCGCCGCCAAGATGGGTATCGCCGTTGGTGGACCTGACTTCGAAGACTCCCCCTTGGATCTCCATGATGGAGACGTCGAAGGTGCCACCACCGAGATCGAAGACAGCGACGACACGGTCCTGTTCCTTGCCAAGACCATAGGCCAGAGCGGCGGCGGTAGGCTCGTTGACAACACGAAGGACTTCCAAACCAGCAATCTGGCCAGCGTCCTTAGTAGCATGACGTTGGGAGTCATTGAAGTAAGCAGGGACAGTGACAACAGCATGTCTGACGGACTTGTTAAGGTATGACTCGGCAGTCTCCTTCATTTTCTGCAAAACGAAGCCTCCAACCTGGGAAGGAGAGTACTTCTGGCCACGGGCCTCAACCCAGGCATCACCATTGGTGTGCTGGACAATCTTGAATGGAACTTGAGATATATCCTTTTGAACCTCGGGGTCGGTGAACTTTCTTCCGATCAATCGCTTGGTGGCAAAGAGGGTGTTTTCAGGATTAACCACGGCCTGACGTTTGGCAGCAATGCCGACCAATCGTTCACCATCCGCGGTGAAGGCAACGGTTGACGGAGTTGTTCGTGCACCTAGAATATAATTCCGTTACCTCACTATGCAACGAAAAATTTTCCGAGTGACGGGAACATGCCTTCAGCGTTCTCAATTACCCTGGGAATTTTCCCCTCCATCACGGACACAGCCGAATTTGTTGTGCCTAGTATTAGGGGCGTTATTAGCAAACAATTTCTCAACCCTTAGGTATATTGGAGTGGAATTGCGGATGCAAACATACCTAAATCTATACCGATAACCGGTCCCTTAACCTTTGTCTCTATATTCTCCGGAGTTGAGGAATTAAACCTCGCAAAGGCGGATAAGGGTGGTCTGGCGGCATTCCGCAGAAGTGTAGGCCTCAATGCAGCGGTTGTTCGGGGGATCTACATGAGACAAGCAATAATGTCAGTTTCAATCCATCACTGCTGTGGGGAAAAAAAGAAAGAAAAAAAATTGCGCACTAAACGAAACTTACCGCACGGGCGACTCTTGGAAGAATCATGTTGAAAGAAGCTGCAATAAAAATCTCCTCAGAAGAGCGAAACAAAACACTAGGGGGCAAGGATAAAGAGAGTGAAAAGTAGGAGGAGGTTGTGATTTGTTGTGGTGGGGGTGGTGGGATGAAGGAAGAGGAAGAGATGGAGGGGCGAAGTGACGAGGTCCTTAAGTAGTCTATAGCACTAGTCGGTTGCGGAAAAAAAGGTTCACTTAATAAAAGTTTGCATTGATAGAGTCCTAACCCCGAACAGAGGAAGAACCCTCTGGAACCTAGGATACCGCCACTCTCCACCGCCATTCTGCGGTATTCATTATGATATGGTTCCGGCCGTCTATACTGTCAACTAAATATTTTGCAACGGGGGACGCCTTGGCATTAAAAAATTGGGTAGATATGTTCGACTCCTGACAAGT
>Ga0307509_10005151_pt1 | contig 18355 bp, 28 predicted proteins | sample 10_EM_MG_FD_202245 | JGI IMG/M metagenome (GOLD analysis project Ga0307509, IMG submission 202245) | Populus trichocarpa ectomycorrhiza microbial communities from riparian zone in the Pacific Northwest, United States - 10_EM | ecosystem: Host-associated > Plants > Roots > Unclassified | place...
TTCACTCCCTGCCTTCTCATCAGACCATTTTTTCCCTTCATCTTATTGGTTATTTTACTTTAGTATGGCTGACATAAGACTGAGTTCTCGGTACACTATCATTCTCGGCACCCTATCAACGAGTCTATTTGGTGGGCAAAAAAAGAAATCGTCAAGGTTAGGGTTGCAGAAAATTACTTGTCATTAATCCCTGTTCGTCACCACCCCAGTTTCGTCGTGACTACGGTTAGGACTGTAGTTTGATAGGGCGGATTGCCTATTTGGGAGGCGGTAAAAATTCTCTCCGGAGGAGTCTTGGCGCGGAGGCCCCACGCATAAAATGCTTCTCTCATCTATCTCAGACTGCAAGCAACCAACCACAAGCAAGCACAACTACATCCGGAAAAGCCAACCAATGCACAATGATGAACCTGAGGAGGGGTTCCTTGAACCAGGACAGGGGGGGAGCTCGGGCTTTTTTAGGTTCATCCTTCATCCACCATTTTCTCCACACCTACTAATAATTTTCGTGTAGCAAATAAGCGTCGTCCTACCCAAACTATGCTATGGCTAAGCAGCAACCCCAGGAGTCTCTCGTCAACACGGTTCGGTTTAAATAAAGAGCAAACATCTACCCTGAGAATTATTGGCAACAAGATAGAAAAATTTCCAAGATGTAGTGAGAGTAACTTTTCCAAATTGCGTACCAACACTGGGTTTGCCTATTTTGATAGAACTCAATACCTTTCCATCTTGGATTCCATTCCAGCTAGGGCCATCCTCTTTCTCCGCCCCAGTCGCTTTGGCAAATCGCTTACTCTAAGCATGCTCGAGCACTTTCATGGCCTACAACACTATAGTCGATATGATGAGCTCTTTAAGGTTTTTTACTCCTATTAAGTATATAGTTAGATATAATACTGACCATTTATATGATGGATTCTAGGATCTTGATATTCACTTGGAGGTCAAGAGTGGCAAAATGGTGCCTGGGGAATACCTAATCCTCAAATTTAATTTTTCTGAAGTGAGCTGCACACGGGATTTGAATAAGGCGGCTGAGGAACTGGGAGGGAATATCACCTCGAGCTTAGTGCAATTTTGCCGTACTTACTACCGCCAACTTGGCTACCCTCTTGGGGAGCTTATATCGGAACTGGTTGTCCCTGGAAGTCCGATACGGAGTTTCCGAAATCTCGCCATGTTTGTCGACCATACACTACAGGAGGTTAGGGGTGGAAATGACACCAAACATCCTCTTGTCAATACCAAAGGAGTAAGTCATTAATATATAATATATATTACAAGTATTTAGAAAGAGTTTGTCTACTAACTATTGAAAGATTTATCTACTCGCCAACGAATACGATGCTTTCTCGAATGAGTATATGGATATGGATCCCCAGAAACCCGAGGTCTGGACAGGATCAAATGCATCCTACCTTGTTAAAGATTTCTGGGCTGTAGCAAAAGGCATGATTGACCTGCCATTTGGAATCCAAAAAAGCTTCATAACTGGGATCTCCCCTCTATCATTGGTGGACAATACCAGCGGGTTCAATATCGCTGTCAATATGTCATTTGAAGAAGAGCTGGCAGGACTCTGTGGGTTGAACAGGGCCGATATCATGGGCGCATTGGAGAAAATTTGCACCACCGAAGCAGATATCGCAAGACATTTGAAAACTCTAAGCATGTATGCAAATGGGTATCATTTCTGCCATGACAAGAAGACCGAGCCTGTGTTTAACACAGGTACAAGCTTGGAATATCTTCAGGTAAACTTTTGCAACTCTTTGCTAGACAACAATTCCTTTTTTTTCTGAATTTTTAACTGGGCTAATATGTATTCAATAGGCTGTCTTAAGGGGAAATAATTTCAACATAGCAAACCCACCAAACTCAGAAGTGTCACAGAGGTTCTTAGATATGTGTGCATCCTCACCCGGAGCAGTAGCCTATATACAGCAGGCTCTTACTCCACAACCTGACAAGAAAACACACTACCACCTTATTCCCTACTCAGATTTGGTCGACAGATTCAGTCTTGGGGAACTCCAGAGTATGGCTTTAGGAGATGTCGAAGAAACTTCTTTCTGCACATTACTACTCTATTTTGGTGCATTCACCTTTGATAAGGAAAATCCAGCCAAATTCCTCACGATTCCCAATCATATTGTTGCCAAGAGATTTGGTTCCAGTATCCTCCGTGCCTATCATCTACTAGGTATGATGCGGAATGCGGTTAGGTTTCTAGCATTACATGGAAACATTCTTGCTCCATTGAAGGGCTACCAGGAGCTAATGGTCGCACGGGATATAAAACACAATGGGTTTTCGATGACAGAAGCACAGCATCGTGACAGCTTTCATATCTTGATACTCGAAAATCCTGCTTTGGATCCACAGGTTGAATACCAGGTCACAAAAGTAAGTCGTACATCTGTTTCATCCTACAAGCTATTGATTTCTAATTAAATTTTCTGGTAGCCTGATGGAGGTTGTGGCCTTGTTGATCTTATTATCAGATCTGGAAAATACTGCATTGTTACAGAATGGAAAACTCTCCAAATTGAGTTTCTTGATGTTGGCAACTTCCACACTTGGCATGAAAAGGCTGAAGCTCTCAGCAAGCTTGGGGTACATGAACTTTTAAAACTCAAATTTCACAGGCACGATAAATTCAGGAAGGGTAGTATCGGGACCTGGATAACAAAAGAGGTGAAAGCTCAATTAAAGAGCTATGTTCTGAGCACTCAGGTTAGAGAGCTAGTTGGAGATCGTGCTTTTCATGCACACCTCATCCTTGTTATTGGGTCGCGGAAAATTTTAGTTTGGCAAATGGACATGAAAGGTGATTGGATTGGCCAGCCAGTTTTGGCCGAGAAAGTGCCGCTCTTGTAATATAAAATGAGAACAAAGGTTTGAGTAATACCATGTGGTATTATCTATGTAGATAACCTTATTAGACTTTTCTCTTGATAGCTCGGATCCAAATGTTACATTTGGCTATGAACTGCCAGTTTGCATGTCCGTATCGACGTAACCAGTTCCTTTTGTATCTACATCTGTCTCGCATTCCCCAGCTTCTAGCTTAGGTCTGATTTAGTCTCTGGTGTTGGGTTTGAGCTGACCTCAAGCTCAGGCATTATCTCCCAGGCTACAGCGACCGGCCCAGGCTCCACATCTGGCTTCCGAATAGTGATGGGTGGATGGATGGTCTTGTGATAGTGACTGGTTCGCCATATTTGGCTTTATGCTTCCAGTAGTCTGCCTATGGAGGTACAGGACCTAAGTTTTGTGGGTTCAACAGGGGGTGAGCGTAGCAAACCCCGCTTGTTGAACCTACAGAACCTAGACCCTATACCTTCGTATAGCAGTCGTGATTGGGCATGCTCGTACTCATCGTCTGGCTATGAAACAGCCATGACACCCGAAATAGTGACGAAAAGTGATAGTGCTGGGCAGTTCGTTAGGTGGGCAGTTTTTGTGAATAAAACTCTTTTTCTCGCAATACCCTGAAAATTGTGTGAAGAACGACGGGGAGGGGTTGGGATATTTTGTCTCCTCACTTCCTTCTCATTCGCATATCCACTTTGCTCTATATATGGTATAACACATCTCCAGTCCAGCCATGATAGCCGATCAAAAGACAGCTAAGCAGGATACTTCTGTTTTCTGCTTGATGGTAAAATCCTCCAAATTTTCATAGTCGGCCTGGGGCAAAGATAGTATGGATTGCTGCTCACTGCGACAGTGACAGCCGCCTCAGAGTGATGAATGGTGATTGGTTGTAGGGTTTAGACTAATTTTTCAATCCCCCTGCTACTCATTTCTTTCAAAGCAGCTACCCGTTTTTGAAGGCCAAGAAAAAAGTATTTTTCATGCTTCCAGTAATGGGCGATTGGGATAACGTACGATTTATATTTAAGTGAGCTGGGAATTTCTAGCAATCTGGTAGTCAGCGTCACGGCACAACTTGCGGGTTCGGCGCAAATCTTGCTACTGCTACTAGCCGGCATGGGTGTTACCGGCTTATATGACCAATCATTGGAGCCACTATTCCGTGTGCTGAATGTAACCCATATGCTGAGTACTGTACTGTGGTGTAAATGAGACCTCGTCTTAAGCAGAAACCGCAATTGCGAAAGAGTCTCCATCCGGATAGACAATACTGATAACCTCCAAACGGCGGAGTTAACAAAGCTAAGGACGATATGAAGAATAGTGCATGTACTTGTGCTAGGTACATATAATTTAAAAATACCCCACAGACAAGGAAAACCACAGTAAAACTGGTGAAAATTAAAATTGAAGACAGCCGAACAACTCAACCTCATCACTGGAGCTTGAATGGTCACCTGCCAAGCCATCTTCGATTTCCTTCCTCGAAATCTCCCCTTCGACATATTTCTGCCATTGCTTGGCAAGGCGGTTACTAATAATGAAGGCGAGACCGGTTTGCATGAAGTCATTGGCGCGGGTAGGAAGTGATGTACCGTAGCTGTCGGCTGCCCGAAAGGCAACATGGGAGTACGAACTTCTTGAGCAGAGAGTTTCCTTTAGGGATAGGATTTTCCTGGATATTTACTGTGGGATGACTTTTGCCATCGATTTAGAGGAAACAACTAGCCCGGAAGGGTTACTTTATGAAAAATCCTGACTGACACCTTATCTTAGCGTGAAAAGGAGCTTAACCAGAAAATGCGGTACTAGTTATCGAGATCCAGCTTCCGACGGGTTGGATCTTAAATTTATTACTGTCAGGAAAAGGCTAATCCTTCTGTTGTGCTTCTTTTCGAATCCGGTGATCACTTGGGTGACGGAGATATACTGGTGTGTTCCTTGATCTTCGTAGTTTGAACCCCGGCCAATCTTTCGACCAAGCACAGCAAACCACACCGCCATTACTCCCCGACATCTTCGCACAGACACACTTTACTATTATTTTTTCAATTTCAGTTTCCTTGCTGTCATTTTTTAATTCCTGCCCCCGAGTTGGATCCACCCCCCACCCTCCCACTCCCCCCCATACCACACCTACTCATAACGAACGGTTCCCAATGACACCCGAAGAACTTTCGAAACTACTATTAAAGGATGAGTATCTTGTTTTAGATGTTCCCCCAGAAGAGTTCCCTGGATTGGAAGACTGTCTAATAGGCAGAGCGTATGTACTCATATTCAAGCAACCACTGACAGAAAGATTTTAACAGACTTCCTTTAGTTACACCTACTGCCCGGAAAGCGGGCAGTTGACAATAAAAACGACGACCCAAATGCACGCTACCGTATCGGATTGGGCCCACTAACTTATCATGACAGGGGTTGAGGTTGGGGCGTTCGGGAAGGGTGATCTTCGCTTACTCACCAAAGGACGAATGAGTAACTTCAGGGGTAGCTACGAGGATATGTAAGGATTGTCCTGCCCAAAGGGGCTACTGTAAAAACTCTTGTCGTTCGCTATCTCCAGAATCAGAGACAAGTAGTCTTTAACGGGGCTAGTGCTTTACTATGATGGATAAGATCAGCCTTCAGGTGATGGATCAAACTAAACCTATCCTGGAATGACGGAGATAGCGAATCGAAAGAGTTTTTACTGTACTGGAAAAATAGGATACTAATAGGGAGGTAGAGTGAAAGCTCCAGATATCGCAATCGTCCCCGGCGACCGTTTTTGGCCGACGGTTGCCTTCGAATTCGGTTACTCCGAGCCCTATGAAGATCTGAAAAACGATGTCAAGCTCTTACTTGAGGGCTCTGAAGGGTCGATTAGCAAAGTAATCATAATAAAGCTACAACCCCTGGGGGATGACGACACTGAAATCAAGAAGGGCTTTGTTGAGATGTGGCATTTCTTAGATGGAACGTCGAAGAAGGTGGGAGGTAGAAAGGTGACATTATCATCATCCTGGGTATAGGTTTGTTTTTCCTAATAATTGGGGTAAAGAATTTATTTCCGGTACCAATAAGCCATGAGAGTCAGAAATTGGAGCTGTCATTGGGGGATATCCTCCGGAGTGAGTTTCGCAACCTCGCAAATGAAGGTTGGGAGAGGGAAGATACGATTGATCTATTCTTGGACCCTCTACGGGAGGTTATAAAAAAGGCCACTACACGTCACCTGATCACCGAAGGCGTTCTCCCCGAGCCATCTCTTCACGGTTCTGATTCTGACCCTGGGAGTGATGGGGATAACGACGAATAACTTGGGTGCTGGGGATGCCGTGGGCCTGATGAATCCCTGACCGATTACTAGAATGGCTTTTTTTTGAAGGATGATTCGGCGTCGGATTTGTCTCATGTAATATATGCCGATAAGTGGAAAGCAGTCAGCATCTAAGAAGAGGTGCGTCAGGTACTCGAACTTGGGTACGTCTGTTAAAAGGTCCCTGGTTAGTTCATAGTTCCATACTAGCGAGGATAGCGCAATTCTTCGTCGCCTCAGTATGCGAGAACTTTGTTCATAGTGTCACTTGCAAAGCTCAATTTTTTCCGCGCATTGTCCACCAACCTACCACTAGTAGATGCTGTAGTAGTTTGCGAAAACCGCTTCACCATCCTGGCCCTATAGGCCAATTCTCGTGAAATATCGCGTAAATGGACCTTCCCCTCTGCCCTCTACACACTGACACGAATAGCCTTGATTTCAGAAAGCGCAGGGTCTGGGTCGGAGTACATGCTCGCCATCTTCTCCCGCGGATTCCGTACATGTATTCCCCATGGGTGACTGCAGACTTCGGTGAATTCTCGCAGGAGGCAAAAAGTTTGGTTTGTAGAGCAGGGGAGGAGTGTCAGTGTGAATGTTCGTTGTCTCCGTGCAATCCTGCGGGTCTGAAAATAGAAAGGGTGGTACCGCGGGGGTGACAGCTATGCTGGTACGTGAGTGTTACAGTTAGAACGGGGATTTCATATACCCCGAGGTCGGCTCGGATTCAGTTGATTTGTTGCCCGGCGGCGGACTAGTCGTTGGTTGGATCTCTAGCCCTGGTGTGGGTGGCAGTTTGGGATGGATTGACTTTCATGAGGAGGGTTCGCTTTTCACCTAGGAAGAGGCTATTCAGTGTCGCTGATCACCTCGAGGATTGGTGAATCTCCTGCCTAGCATAAACGAACGACGACACACCGGGCTTCACCAAGATACAGCCAGTTCTTAGCATTGATACAATCTCTCTTACTGTGATAAGTATTTTCTCGCTCTGATTCTTTGCTATTGGGTTTTGAGTCGGAAGCCCTCAACGGAACACATTGCCCCGAAGACCCCATCTTGTTCCCCGGCGAGAACACAGGTCCTATCAAGGATGTGAATCTGCATCAGCCCATGAACACCTCCGGGAGTAAATATATAGCCCCATCGTCTAGTTCCGAAGTCAGCAAGAATAAATGAAAACTTCTATTTGCCCGCAGATATCTTCTCGTGTCTGAAGGCATTGCCTTCAATATTCTAAATCGCGGCTATTATTGCTTCCTTGACGGTGTGGGATGGCGAGAGAGAGACATAATATCTTCTAGCAACTGTTGGCTCGCTACATTTCCTGAGGCATTGAGAGTGTAGACCCTATTCGGCATAGTACAGGGAAAGGCCTTTACCGCGACTCTCGCGCTTTCCTTCGACTCTACAATTCGTTTCGCCCTCGACTTCATATTCGAAAAGGATGTACGGGAGGTATATAGACTACCTTTGTCAGAAATTGCAAAGCAGATAGAAATGAGACTCTCGATAGATCCATCAAGGCACTAACATCCAGGCCAACACACTGTGACTGCCCGGGGCATCCTGTTGGAGAGTGGCCTATAGGGCATGGGGCAATTCAGATTTGCGGCTATGAGCCGGAAGGGTATAGGGCATATGGCTTTGTGGTTTCCGGTGGTTAGGTGCTTTGTCATAGGTTGTTCTCACATCCTATGCCACTCGGCATAGGATATTTCTTTCATGGCTTCGTTGATGTCATAGGGTATGAGGCATCGGGTATTTGGTTTCATTTGTTTCTTTCATACCCTATGCCACTAGGCATATGGGAGTTGGCATGATGGCAGGGCACAGGCTTTAGGAGCATAATTGATGAAGGGAGATCAGGATAGTTTTGGATTGCGTGTATTGCTCTAGAGAGTTTGTTGTGTCTCGGGAGTGTTAGGTTGTTGTCAGTTAGACGGAGAGGTTATCTCCTAGCCTGTCCTTAGCTAGGGAGAGGGTAGCCATCTACGGAGTAGACGTTCGTTCCTCTATCATCTACCATTCTACCTAACGTTAGAGTCTTTTGCAATTGCGCGATTCTTCCTTTTCTTCGTGCTTTCCTTTAGGCTCCGTCACGTCCAGCACTACTGCTAACTTCCCCTCAATCTCAGCCGACATCCAAAGCCTGTTCTTCTTCCCAGGTTGACTGCTGTGTATGGGAAGAGTATCCCGTTCTGGAGTAATCACCAGGTCAAGGATCAACATCAGCGGCCTCCACTATCCACACTTTTGGGGCCCAGTTCTATTCTTCCTACTGATATTGCTATCCATTATACCCAGAACATTGGTACTGTGAACACGGCCGGAGGGTGGGATGCTCCCCTGTTGTGGGAAGCGAGTCTTGATCCATCCTGCCCATCCGGTCGCCACATATCGGCTGCTGCGAAATTCTCTGGAAGACTCCCCGCCCACTTGCTTTCCTGCATCCCCTGTGGCATTTGGTTTGGTGGGAGGAACTTCCGACGGTGTAGCATAAATGACATTGGATTTTGTGGAAGATATGCCTTCGCTCCTCTCCCTCTTTCTGGAGTTGGCGTGCTTGACCACCGCCTGGCCCGAATTTGCAGTTATTGCCTTGGAATAAATCCATGGCTATCTGTCTCCACCCTCTTGGCGGGGACTATGTCGTGGTCATTTCTTCGAGAGCCCATTTTACTGTTTCTAATCTTCTCTGCTCAAGCCTCCACCTCGCCTAATTGTCACATTTCGCACTAGTGCTTGCTGCCTGTCGCAAGAATGTATTATTCCTATGCTTGTCCCTGGTAGATTGGTCGTCGGAGTGAGGTAGTGAACAAGCATCCTCTCAGGCGTGACTAGAGGAATCATGCGGCTCGTGCCATTCTGAATTATTGGGCTCCATTGGGACAGAATTTTCACCAAGATTAGGATCAGCTCTGCTGCCATAGTTGAAGAGACTCGCCATCTGTCTTGCCACAGGCCATTGTAGCCAGGACATCCTCGCTCCATTGGGGGCCAATCCTCCACCTTTTCGTTCCCTTTTTGTCCGCTTCTACCTCTTTTACGGAAGGGCATAGAGGGCGATTTGTCAACCTTCCCGATGCGTGGAGGCCGGGGTGTAAGGTCGTTGTTATTTTCAGTAAGCTATCGACTCGTAAGGGTTATCTTATCCAAACGACCAATATCCAAGATTGTGTAAATAATTAGGATGCCGTCGGGGAGAGACCAAGGGGGTAGCGTCGTACTTGTACATTTTTGTAAAAACCATCACAAAACCGGGGCAGGTGGTGCGGGTTTCATGAGGATTTTGCTAGATTGGGAGTCATGAACGACATACACCCCAGCGGATCGTGGAAGAGGGGATGATGAAAGGAGTCCAAGGTTGAGAAAAACCGTTTTACGAAGTGTAGGCAATTGTGCAAAGCTGTGACGCTAGTTTTCAGTACTTGCAGGACCTAACGCATTAGATGATATTATACTAAAGGATTTGTAATAATAAAAAAATGCTTCGAAGGAATTTATCGCTCCCCTTGATATAGATACTCCCAGCCATAACGCTAAATCGAGAGTAAAGAGGAAAGGGGGAAAAAAGGAAACCCTCGATAATAGTAGATTAGCAATAGCCAGGAACTGATAATTAGCCTATGGCCCGCAGAACACTAGCGGGGGCAAGACACATTAGTGAAAAACAGTACATGGCAGGATGTGGTATGATACTTGTATAATATCTCTTCTTTACGAAAAAAACTCGCTCTATGCTTGCACCCCAATTAAAGCTCCAGATAATAATAAACCTCTTGATAGACCTCGGTCAAGGTAGCGCCGAGCTCTTCCCACTCATAGGGCCCTTAACCCCCTTCTCCACGGGCTTATCCAACTCCATGAAACGAATCTAAAACACGCCCATTATCGCTACGCCGCGTTACAATAACAAGACAAACGCACGACTACTCTCCCTTCTCCGCAAGACTCACTGGAACAATCCTCCGCACCCTTTCCTCCCAGCATGCCTTCCAGACTCCAATCTCCTTCACGACACCTGCCCCACGATCAAAGCAGCCTTTGGCAAACTCCAGCACCTCCACTGTACCCTGCCCCTCCCTATACACCCACCAACTCCCCCACTGGAACAACCCATTATTGAGTGCCGGGTACCAGATATTGAGCGAGAACTTGATCCGCGGCGGGCCGTCAGAGTACCATTCTGGGAACTCAATCGTGAACGGGAGAACGGCGGAACCGTAGGGTCCTCGACGGGGGAAGAGCACGCAGTGCCAGGTAATTTGTGATGTTCAAGAGAGTGAGGGGTATAGACCAGGGGGAAGTGTGTTTTATTCTTGCGCTGTGGGAGTTAGTGAGGGCTGGTTAAGGGGGAAGGAATGGGGGCAGAAAAATTCTACGAGAATGTTTTCCATCCATACAGTGGACGCTTGAGTGGAGGTTTGTTGGGGCATCTCGGTGATGGGTTGAGCTGGCCGCCGGTGGAGCGGATTCTGGCATGCCGCGCAATTGTATCTTGACTGGAGCTTTTGTGCACGGACATTGTGGATACTTGGCGGGGAGGGTCTTGGGAAAACATGAGCGATCCGCCTGACAAGATTCCACTTGTGCACGGTGATCAAAATCGATGTTTGTGGGTTAAAGATGGGGCCAAAATAGGATAAGTATCTATATTTCTGTGAGGTTATTGCTAAGGTTCCAGCTTTTGTACCTACAGCTTACCAGTACTCCACTCCCTTAAACGGTATGTTAGTTGATAATGTATATGGCATGGAATACTGATCCATGTCAGTGCACCCAACTGGTATTTGGCAAAAGACGGATAATAGCATTGCAATGATAGAAGTAAGAGAAGAATTAGACATATAATATTATTTTAAACCCGAAGAAACAAGAACACATTTAGCACTCGAGCACTCTGTATCATACCGGTATTCATATACCTATTCTGACCGAGTGATACTTTATGAACGGAACCGCTAGCAGTGCTAGGGCCCTGAATCTCATCAAGAGGGATGTCGGGGGATCTCTTGTAACTAGTTACTATGAGGATAATCTGTCGTAAGAGAATTAGCTCAAAGATGCTGATCTAGGCGAGCCTGATAGCACTGCGGGTTGCTGGATCACTACGGTTGTTTCCTGTGTGCTGGTTATTCTTATGCACCCCTTTTTCAAAAAGGTTAATGTCAGAGTGGCGGTGTTACTTGTAGAGACTCGAATACTCAAATGACGTCAAATGTTAATTCTAGTTCATGTGCACACTGCTTATCTCACTTCCTGACATACCCTCCCTCCCTCATGTAATAATAACCCCTATCGTCACTGCCCCCGGCGAAATCACATTTACCAATAGCCTGCAAGAGCTCTACCGAGGAGTCCCCCACCTACCTCGTTCATCCCACTGAAATTTCCTTGTGACCTTTTCCAACAAAGAAAATTACGTGGGGCGTATCAACCGGGCGAGTGGAAGAGGGGATATAGCTGCTCAGAAAGCTTACCAGAGCCCTACTCTCGCCTAATTTGCGCAAATCTGGTCCCATAGAATTGGAGATCCGGACACCGCGTATTGGCCATAGGGGAGATAAGGGATCACAGCTCCCTGGAAACAACTTCGAAGGGCGAGTAGGGTCGCCAAGAAGGCTAACTGGAAGAATCTGACAGTTAATCTCACCCACAACAAAAATAACGTCGTCTTGTGAGCTAATGGGCTCAGGAAGGAGCCAACTGACATTACCAACAATTGGGCTGCATCCTCCATCGCGAATGGGGCTACAGAGCCGAATAACGCAAACGGGGAGGAGGAAGAGCAGGAACTCGAGATCGACAAGAGGGAGAGTGTGGAGGGCGAGGAGAAACACGCTGGACAGAATTAGCCAAAGCCGAGGAGGATACCGGATAGGAAGCAAAGAAAGTGAAGCTTGCTAAGGGTGCTGTCTATGACGAGGTAGAATAGAGGGGCAAGTAATGGTGGGGATCATGCAGCCTCTCCCCCGAAGAAGAGAGGTCTGGGTCGTGCGAAAAAGTCGGACGAGAAAGCTGAGAAACAAGATGAGGTGGCAAATCCGGAGACTTGTAGCGCAGAGGCAGTTACATGCCTTACGATACTGGTATTTGTACTGTTTCCGCTAAAGTTTATCATTTGCAAGGGTTGTTGATATAAGGTTGCTCTTATCGTAGAGCCCCCTGTTCACCCCACCACCTATCAACGCGGGGCATCCCAAAACCAAATTTTGTCGAGGGGAAATTTTCAATTGCAACTCACCCTCCTCCATTCTCCCAACCATCAACACCTCCATACTTTCGCACAGAGATACACAAGGGCGAGCTCTCCTACCCAAAGGAGATAACTAGCCCTCCTGGGTCCACCGGCCAATGCCCGTTCCGTCTTGCGGGGATCCAAGACGCTATAAATTCCTCGGCGTTCAAGGCCAACAAAGTCCTCTCTAGTCGCTTAATTTTCATACGATACACTACATCTGCCCCCAGGAAGGGGTGGACGTGAATGTCCTGGAAGACGAGAATTCGAAGGAGGGGAAATGTCCAGACCAATTGCTACGTTATGGCGACAAGTCTTCGAAGTTAGATCGTGACGAGGAGACTTGGAAATTAGTTGAACATGCTAGGGTGAGAAGGAAGTGGGGTTCATGAGCAATACTTTGGTGCTCCCGGTGGTTCCTAGGAAGGGACTATTAGTCCTTGGTCTTCCAAGGTGACATTCATTGCTCGTGTTTGTGGGCTGGAGGGCTATGTTAAGAGAATTCAGAGGGGTGTTTTGTTCTCTGTGGTTTTAAAGAAGGAGATTGAGTTTGATGGGGTATTTGGAGGAGCAGATAATGTATTGTTTGATCGCATGACCAAGGTGTGTATGTGTCTAACTTCGAGGTCTATTTGAGAAAAGGTTATTTTGGGGCTGATGTGTGTATTTCTCTCCAAACATGTCAGAGGGAGCCGCCTACTTACGAAGATTTGTTTGGGGCCAATAAGCGGCTCCCGGTTGGACAGGTTGATCTTCGATCTTCTGGGTTTCCGCCACTGGAGGACCTTGAATCGGCGAATGAAAAATTGGGTCTAGCATTGGACTCTTTGAGATGCAGTATCTTCTTGGGGCATTCTCTAATACAGGTCCATGTCCTCAGATTCCCTATTAGGTCGAGCTATTTATGTCTGTTCAAGTGAAGTCTAAGCACTACCATCACCAGCAGTTTAGCGCATTCTGGGAAATTAATGCACAGGAAACACCACATTTTCTCTTTGTGATGATTAGAAATACACACAAAGATTGGCCCGAATTACACTATTTATACTTACACTGGTAAGGCAGTAGGACTGGAAGGGGACAGTAACTGGGCGCCGTATCCAGAGTCGAAGGAGTGGACATCTATCTAGGGAGTAGTACATTTCGTTACGAAGATCAAAACTCACAACCACCCAACTGCTGTCTCGCCGGACCCAGGAGCGGCTACGTGTTCTGGTTACCCCTGCTTGCGTATGTATTTTGTTTCATAACAGGCTGCAGTTCGCCCCCCATTCTCTCTCTACCCTCTCTTATTTGTCTCATCATCCATTCACCATCGTCTCCGTCTCATCACATACTCATCACTACCACACCACCACATCCTATTCGGATAAGTGGTTTTTCTGTCCTTATTCTCAATTAAGCATCAGACTATTGCCGAATTCTCCTCTTCATATTCCAGGTATTTTCTTGCCCTATACTTCTTGAACTGATCCGGTAGTTAGTCTTTAGGTTCTCTTATCAGTCAAGCATACTAAATCTCTTCTCAACCTTTAGTGCATCGCTAGTTCCACTTTTTGAACCCTTTCTGCCTGGCTTTGGCATCAATTCTCATCCCATTTTGCACCTGTTGCACTCCTTTCTCCGATTGCTCACTATTCACTTTCCCTTCCAGAGTGACATTAGATTAACTCCCTCCGGACCTGGCCTCCTCCGCTCAATACCGAGTCCTTAATAACCACATTGAAAGGGATCTTGATATTCTTTTCACAATTTCGTTTACCAAGTTGTGATTCTACATCTTTTTAACGATGTGGCAAAGTTCATTCCACCTTGGGTCCGATGAGAGACCGGCTATATCTGTTGCCCTTAGAAGTAGTGGTAGCTATTCTGGGTCATCCGGTTCTTGGCGTCATAATCAGTATGAGACAAGCAGTGGCCATACTAGTACATACAGGTTACCGAGCAAGCTCACCCTACCGAAAAAGGTCACGCTTGGCAAGACTATTAAACACCAGGCTACCCCCCTCCCAATGAAACCTGTCTCGCTTCCACCAACCTCCATGTTGACGGACACCGCCCTTCCCCTGCCCAAGTTTCAATCAAATCCCGTCACAGAAATGAAAACATTTTTCCAAATCAAGATGCTCCAGCGAAAGGAGATTCTTGATCTCCAGAAAAATTATGAAGGCGACCTATGTTGTCAAGACGTTTCCCAACAAGACCTGTACGATTGGAAACTCAAGAATCCAGACCTCGAAGAAGCGGACGATATCCATTTTGAGTACAATTTCTTAACAGAACGTTTTATCATAAAATGTATGCTGACCCCCACTCATGACACCCTCCAACGATTTTTCATGGGAAGTGTCTTTGGAACCGTTGCCGAAAAGGTTGGAGTTTCAGAGGCGTTGAGCCTCATCAATGTTAATTCTGGGACAAGTAAGTATACTAATCAATTCAATCAGTATTTTGTCTAACTTTCTACAGCCTTCAGAGGGTTTAAAGGAGACCGGATGGGGTCATCTCGGAAAGAGCCCGATGCATATGTCAAACTCCGTGGATCAAAGTTTCCCTCAGTCGTCTGTGAAGCTGGGTTCAGTGAGAATCTGGAGGACTTGATTGATGATGCACGCCTCTGGCTATTACATACTGGAGGTATCACAAAGATAGTTATTGTGTTGTGCATTACCGAAAGTAATACTCCAAACACTGTGGATGGAGACGAGAAGATATCTGAAGATATGTCCAAGATGGAAAAAACTCCTATGGAGGAGCAAGTCCTGATACAGGCTATTACTGCTGAGACAGACCTTAACTCTTTGGCTGAAAGCTTGATAACCCTCAATACACATGCCAAACTAACAAAGCCTTCAGTTGGCGACTTAGAGGCAATCATACACGTGTACCAGGCATGTCAAGATGAAGCTGATATAAGGGAAACATTTTCGGCATTAGTTATACCAGCACCACCTATCGGGAGCGAAGCACCAACAGAGTTTAAATTATCGTTCATGGATATGTTCGGAGAAAATACTCCAGTGGGTCTGAATCCAAACGATAGCATCATTTTTAGTTTGGCAAAGCTCCAAGAATTTGTTACCGAATCATGCGAAGACACAGAGTGGTTAAGAGCCTCTTGCCGTGCGGAGAAATTGTTAAAGGAAGCAGGAGAATGGGAGGAGACAGATACATTTGCCCAGCGCAAACGGCGCAGACACAGTGGAGGAAGTTCATCAAAGGACGGGAGGGGATTGGAGGGGGTGGATAGAATCGCACACCGCAAGCGTCGCAGACACGGAGATGTTGAAGGTGTTTAGGTACTTAGTGCTAGAGAAGACCTCAGGGACCTTTGGTGAAGTCAAGTTCCGGGAGAGTATGGGATGGGTATGGGAGAGGGAGCTGGTGTTTGGGTTTGGGGTCGATACCAGGAGTGGTGGAGGAGAGGTTGAAGGTGTTTAGGTACCTAGTGCAAGAGAAGCGCTCAGGGACCTTTGGTGAAGTCAAGTTCCGGGAGAGTATGGGATAGGTATGGGAGCGGGAGCTGTTGTTTAGCATTGGAGTTGATACCAGGAGTGGTGGATTGTGGCAGCTGGAAGAGGTTATTAAGGCTATTCAAGAGGTTGTTAAAGACTCAGAGGGTGTTGGTGGTGTCGGGGCTTTTGTCGTTAGCCAGTTCGCCAGCTCTTTCCCCCATACTGCAAAATCGAATTATGTCAATCCACTCCCTCCACCATGCCTTTGACATTTGTGCTGCGTGAATGTACCCACCTACTCCCCTTTCTCTGCTCCCATTGACTAACCTACTCCATCCCCTCGTCCCCCCCTTTCCCTTCAACTCCCAACCATTCATAAAACCTTCCGGCTGCCGAAGCTCTAAGATTCACAGGAGCACATGGTACAATTCTAAGAACCTACCTGCTATCAGGGAATGTCTTTCAAAATCCATATACAAACTCAAATTCCTCTACAGGCCATTCCTACGCCTTTAATGCCATAGTGTGGTTTCTAGAGATTGCCTCATCCAAGGGGTTGTTGGAATGCCCCTCCCCCTTAATGAACACAAACTCGTTAAAGTCAGGGTGCTTAGAATGAAGGCTGCTAGAAAGATATTCTAGGATGGAGTTTGCCTTGCTGAGGGTGTTTTCTAGGGTTGCCCAGGCGAGGTGTCGGAGGTGGTTTCTAGTGAAAATGTGAATATGAGAGTCAATTATCTGTGGCATCTTGAATCGAGCACTCTGTATCATACCAGTATTCTTATACTTCTTCTCGCCAAGTGATACTTCATGAACGCAATTCGTAATGGAGCCTAGCGCCCTAAATCTCTGCAAGAGGGAAGTAGACAGGGACCTCTTGCAACTAGTTACTGTGGGGAAATCTGCCGTAAGAGAATTAGCTTTAGCGATCAAAACTCACAAACACCGGACTGCTGTCTCGCCGGACCCAGGATGGCTACGTGTTCTGGTTCCCCATGCTTGCGTATATATTTTGTTTCATAACAGGCTGCTGTTTGCCCCCTATTTTCTCTCTACCCTCTCTTATTTGTCTCATCATCCATTAACCATTGTCTCCGTCTCATCACCTACTCATCACTATCACATCTCCGCATCCCGTTCGGACACCTGGTTTTTCAATCCTTATTCTCAATTAAGCATCAGACTATTGCCGAATTCTGCTCTTGATATTCCAGGTATTTTCTTGCCCCATAATTCTTGAACTGATCCGGTAGTTGGTCTTTGGGTTCTCTTATCAGTCGAGCATACTAAATCTCTTCTCAACCTTTAGTGCATCTCTAGTTCCACTTTTTGAACCCTTTCTGCGTGGCTCTAGCATCAATTCCCATCCCGTTTTGCACCAGTTGCACTTCTTTCTCCGATCTCTCACTATTCACTTTCCCTTCCAGAGTGATATTACAGTAATTCTCTCTGGACCTAGTTTCCTCCGTTCAATACCGAGTTCTTCATAACCACATTGAAAGGGATCTTGATATTCTTTTCACAATTTCGTTTACCAGGTTGTGATTCAACATCTTTTTTAACTGTGTGGCAAAGTGCATTCCACCTTGGGTCCGATGAGAGACCAGCTATTTCTGTTGCCCTTAGAAGTAGTGGTAGCTATTCTGGGTCATCCGGTTCTTGGCGTTATAATCAGTATAGGACAAGCAGGGACCATACCAGTACATACAGGTTACCGAGCAAGCTCACCCTACCGAAAAAGGTCACGCTTGGCAAGAGTATTAAACATGAGGCTACCCCTCTCCCTATGAAACCTGTCTCGCTGCCACCAACCTCCATGTTGACAGACATCTCCCTTCTCCCGCCCGAGCTTCAATCAAATCCTGCCACCGAAATGAAAACATTTTTCCAAATCAAGATGCTCCAGCGAAAGGAGATTCTTGATCTCTGGAAAAATTATGAAGGCGACCTATGTTGTCACGACGTTTCCCAACAAGACCTGTACGATTGGAAACTCAAGAATCCAGACCTCGAAGAAGCGGACGATATCCATTTTGAGTACAATTTCTTAACAGAACGTTTTATCATAAAATGTATGCCGACCCCTACTCATGACACCCTCCAACGATTTTTCACAGGAAGTGTCTATATGTAACGACCCTATGATAGGTAGCTACAATCACTATCACCTTAGCCCAAATAGTATACCAAGTGGTATCCAGAGGTGGTATGGTCTCGTATATATTATACACATGGCTGGTAATCCTAGGATAAGGCTTAGGGAATAGTTGAGTAGCCTTGAGGTACTCCACTAGGCAGGGTAACCTTTCGGGAAAACATTCGCATAAAGTCAAGCGATTTATGGGAATGTTACACGGACCTCCAAGACGACTTCTGTGGTCGACTGGAGGACTTCCTGAGGGGTTAAAGGCATAAGAGGGCAAAGTTACCCTACCTTGGGAATTTGGTCATTATGCCCATGGGTCCCAGTTA
>Ga0307509_10005152_pt1 | contig 18355 bp, 30 predicted proteins | sample 10_EM_MG_FD_202245 | JGI IMG/M metagenome (GOLD analysis project Ga0307509, IMG submission 202245) | Populus trichocarpa ectomycorrhiza microbial communities from riparian zone in the Pacific Northwest, United States - 10_EM | ecosystem: Host-associated > Plants > Roots > Unclassified | place...
CTACCCCTGACAGAAGCGGTAGCACCGGTAGCAGGGACGGAGAGACGGGTAACCCCGCAGGTCAGCCGACCACCGCCCCGCTACCGATGCGGCACCGAAGTCGGTAGCCACCTGGTAGCAGGCGCTGCGCAGAGCGGTAGCGCGCTACCGGTTTCCGCTACCGCTTCCGCCTCCCGCTACCGGTGCGCCGAGCCGGGGCGGTAGCGGCAGAAGCGTTGCTTGACCTGCGTAACTCGACCGGCTGCTACCGCTGCTACCGCTTTCGAGCACCCCATCCCACCCCATAGGCGAAACAGACTTCCGGACGTCACCCGGCGGCCGGACAACCCGAAGGAGAACGACCGTGACCGAGCAGACCATCACCCCGCAGACCGACCCATGGACCACCGACACCACGACCAGGCCCCGTAAGCGCCTGCCGCTCACCGCTACCCACGACGGCCCCTTCAACGACCGCATCCAGATCAAGAGCACCCAGGGCAGCGTCAACGCCGAGCACTACAGCGGCTACTTCGTGACCATCGACACCGGCGAGGAGACCCTCGTCTTCCCCGCAGCCGAAGCCCGTGCGATCGCCGCGAGCCTGACGCAGGCCGCCGACGAGACCGAGCTGAACGAACGACTCGACACCAAGTGCCCGCTGCACGACGCGGTGCCCGGCGAGGACCTCCCCGGCAACTCCTGCATCTGCGACGCCTGACCCGCACACGAAACGGCCGGCCCGCGGGAACCGGGCCGGCCGCCCCCAGGAAACCACGAAGGAGATGACCGCCAATGGCCGTCGCTGACCTGGACGCAAAAACCCAAGTCGCCCTCGCGCTCGCCCAGGGCGCCACCTCCGACAAGGCAGGCGAGACAGCGGGCGTATCGGGGCGAACCGTCCGAAGGTGGCGCGAAGATCCCGACTTCGAGGCGCAGGTGCAGGAAGCCCGCAGGGCGATCCTGGCCGAAGCCGTCGCCGCGCTCGGTTCAGCGGCGCGCGAAGCCGTGGACACGCTCCGAGCCGCCCTCTCCGAGGAGTCGCCGAGCATTCGTGTCCGCGCGGCCGTCGCGATCATCAGTGCCCTGCCCAGCCTCTCCGAGCACGTGGACCTTGAAGCGCGCATCGCGAGCCTGGAGGCCGCCATCACCGAACAGAGGAGCGTGGCATGAACCGCAAGATCGGCGCCCGGCTGGAGCGCCTGGAACAGCACATCGGCACCACCCCCGACCTCACCGCCGAGGCAGACCGGTACGGCGCCCGTTTGTGGTCCGTGCCCGGCTGCCGCGCGTACGGGCGGGACACCCCGGACGGTGCCCGCCTGGCGGTCGTCGGTCCGGTCGGTCCGGTCGTGTACGAGGTGGCCGGCGTCAGCCTCGGGGACCTCGTATGAGCCGGAGGCGCTTGGCAGCGCGAGTAACGCGGCTGGAGGAAGGCACCCCGGCGGCCCGGGAGTTGGGCCGCCAGGTGTTGGCCGCGCTGGACCAGTTCGTGGCCGACGGCGGCGACGTGGCCGAACTGGCGGACGTGTTCGGCCTCACGCCCGAGACAGAGAAGGAGGTGGACGCGACATGAGTGCACGCAGTCTGCGAACCCGCCTCAACCGCCTCGGTGCTCCACCAGCCAGCGAGGAGAAGTGGTGCGCCTACCACGGACCCGCGTGCGAAATGGGGGCGCAGCCGCTGTCCGAGCTGTACCGGATGGTCATCGAGGCGAAGCAGCGTCAGGGCCAGGAAGTGCCGCCGCTGGACGAACACCGCGAGATGACCCCGGAGGAACGCCGCCAGTACAAGGCGGGGTACGGCGAGGCGTTGGCCGCGGCGAAGGCCCGGAACGAGGGGATCCTCGCCGAGTTGGAGGCCGAGGCGGAAGCCCAGGCCGTGGTGGAGGAAGCGGCTCGTCGCGTGCAGGGCGGCCCGTAAGCGGGTCCTCGCCAGTGAGGACCCATCGCCGTAAGAAGCAGTCCAGTTGAAGGAGAAACCCATGAGGAACCCGAGTAGCCGCCCCGTCACGTCCAGCGCGGTTGCGCACGCAGAGCGGATCCGGGCCGGCGAGACCGAGCGGGCGCAGCACCAGCAGGCCCCGACCGGGACGACTGCCGAGCACTACGCGGAGCGCGCCCTGGCCGGGCACCGTGCTGACGAGGAACTGCGGATGCGGGCGCGGATGAACGAGCTGCGTGCGCGCGGTGTCATCGGTGCCGACGAGGAGCCGGATGACGAGGAGGAGTACGACGACACCGAGCAGGTCGAGGAGTTCGAGGAGGAGCCGGAGGACGACGATGAGAACGTCTCGACCGCGGAGTTGTACGCGAGGCGGGAGCGGGCGCGGCAGCGGGCCGAGCACAAGGCCACCGTGGCCGCGCATCGGGGCTCGACGTGGCTCATCACCGAGCGGGCAACGCGGCCGATCTTCTGAACCCATATTCACTGCCTGACGAATTGTGCCCGGCTGCTCACCACGGCAGCCGGGCACACCCGCGTTGGCGACGCGTCAGAGTGCCCCGGCTGTGGCCGCCTGCCGCCGCTGCCACCATCGCCAGGCCGCCCTCGGTGCCTCCCAGTACACGACCCGCAGGAGCCAGTAGCAGCCGAGCAGCGCGTACCAGCCGAGGACCAGCTCCCACCACAGCAGCCAGCCGATGAGCTTGAACGCGAACAGGCAGACGCCGAAGAACCCGCCGGCCGCGCCGAGCACCGGAACCGATACCCGTAACGGGCCGATACCGCCCGACAGTCGAACTCCCACGTGAGTCCCCCCGGTCACAGACGCACCCTCTGTGCGTGATTGCCCGGGATGGTAGCGATGGCATTCGTAGGTTGCCGGGGGTTCGCGATAGTCCACCCGAACGAGCAGGACCCCGACCGGGAGACGCGCACCAGCCGGGGCCCTGTTGGGATCCCGCCCGCCCTCTCGTCGAGACCGGGGTACAGAGGGCAGGCGGGAGTTCGTACGGCGGCCGCCCCGCCCGGGGGAGGTGAAGGCGGCCGCCCTTCCTGCTACCGACAACCTCCGCCGGCAGCAGGGGTTACGGGCCGGTCAGTCGTCCGACCGTGCGGCCTTCGCGATCAGGACGCGGGCGAAGATGCGCAGCAGAGCGGGATCCGGCTCGATGAGATCGGCATGGGCGCGGTGTGCCCACGTGTCCCGCCCCGGGCCGCTCATTCCTTCCTCGTGCCAGAGGAGGAGTGCGTCGTCAGGGTCGACGATCGGCTCGTCGCAGTAGCGGCAGATGCGTACGGTCATGAGGCGTCGGCCTTCCGGTACCGGTGACAGGTGCACCCGCACCGCTTCTGAAGCAGCAGGCCCCCGCCGTGCGGCAGGGGTACGTCACGGGTCTGGTTGCAGAGGTCGTGCACGTTGCCGTAGCCGCGCTGCTGGCCCAAGGCGCACTCTGCCGACAAGGTCACGTCGTCGGCCGTCGTTGCCTCGCTCATCGGCCGCCGCCGAGCCGCTCGTAGTGGTCGCACAGGGCGTTCAGGACACGGGCCAGGCGCCGCGCGTAGGCGACCGCTCCGGACAGGCCAGGCTGTGGCTGCGCGCTTAGCTTCCCCCGGGCTTCACCGATGCACGCCAACCCGCAGTACTGCGACACGTTCTTGGGGCGTCCCCCGACCAGACGCTGAACGTCCGGGATGAGCAACTCCAGCTGGCCGCGCATCATGCGGATGAGCGTGTCGACCTCGGCGGCGGCCGGCGGCAGCGCCTCGGGCGCCCCGTCCGGGTCGAGGAGACGGGCCACAGTGGCGCGCATCGTCTCAAGATCTGGGGGGTCCTGCGCCAATGCGCCGGCCGGAGTCTCCCGCGTGGTGCTGGTCATGCGTCTACTCCCCGCTGGAGTGCGTCGGCCAGGCGCTGGGCGATGTCGGGGCGAACGCGGCCGAGTTCGACGAGCCGGAACCGCGGGGAGAGCTGCGGGTCGACTCCGAGCGATGGAAGGACGATGCCCACCCTGTCGAGTGCGGCCCGCAGGAACTCCACGGCGGTGAACGGGTCGACGTCGGTGGTGTCGGGCATCTCGGGTGCGGAGGTCATGAACGGGACCGTAGGGAGCGGCCGTTGACAGCGGCGAGGCAATGTTCTCGAATGTTCTCGTCCCCTGCCGAGATGTTCTCGGATGGTCGCAAACAGGGGCAGGCGGATGGTGGATCGGCCCGCTCTGCGCGGTGATGCTGATGGCGACCAGTTCCACTCCGAGGGAGGCACCGTGGTACGACGGCTCATCTTCACCGGCACGGACAGCAAGAACGGCGGATGCCCCGCGCTGCACACCGACGCCGACTCCGGCGACGTCATCGTGCAGGGACCGCCGCTCACCGACCCCGACGACCTCGCCCGCCTCAAGCACTTCGGCCCCGACGACACGGCTGTTGTCGTCCCGCGCGAACTGCTCGTCAATCACGCCCCGAAGGAGATGGAGCGCGTGCCGAAGATCATCGACTTGGAGGAGTTCGGCCGCCTCTTCGAGACCTTCGAGCACACGGCCTGGCGGCTGGAGACCCGCCGCGGCTATGCCTCCGACCGTGAGGACCCGACGTATCGCGAGCTCGTCGAGACCGGCTCCATCACCCTCGACTACGACGACGACTGGTCACGCAACATTCGCCGCCAGGTCCTCGCCGGAAAGACGGTCGGTCGCGTGCGGATCATCGACGAGCCGCCGACAGAAGGCCAGCTGTTCCTCCTCGCCGACTCCCCGCGCAATACCGCGGCCGGCGAGGACATCCGCTGCCTGCTCCGCAGCGAGGCCGAGACGCGACTGCTGCCCGCAGAGGACTTCTGGATCTTCGACAGCCGCATGGTCGCCCGACTCAACTTCGACGAGCAGGACGTGTTCCACGACGTCGAGATCATCACCGATCCGGCCGCGGTCCTGCGGTACTGCCAGCTGAGGGACGTGGCCATGCACGACGCCATCCCCTGCGGCGAGTTCGCCGCACGTCTCCAGGCGCCCTGACGAGCCGCCGGTGAGCACGGACTACCAGCAGGCCCGGGAAGCCCTCGGCGCGCGCCTTCGCGACCTCCGGCTGACCGGGCCCGCAGGACGGCTCACCGGCCCCCAGCTCGCCGAGCGGCTCAGCTGGCCCCACTCGAAGATCTACAAGCTGGAGAACGGCCGACAGACCGCCACCTCGGACGACCTCCGCGCGTGGGCCGAGGCCGTCGGACAGCCCGACGTGTTCGCCGAACTGGACGCCCGCCTCAAGGGCTTCGAGTCCCACATCCGCTCCTGGCGCCGGCAGCTCGCCGCCGGCCACCGCCCGGTACAGGACGTGTGGAACCTCGAGGTAGACCGCTCCCGCACCATCTACGCCTGGGAAGAGTCCGTCATCCCCGGCATGCTCCAGACCGCCGACTACGCCCGCGCGATGTTCCTGCGCTACGCCGACTTGTACGGCTCCGTACGGGACACCGAGGAGGCTGTCCGCACCCGCATCCTGCGCCAGCAGTGGCTTCACCAGGGCGGCCACACGTTCCATGCGCTGGTGTGGGAGGCGGCCCTTCACGCCCTGATCTGCTCACCGTCGGTTCTCGCTGCGCAACTCGACAGGCTCGCGGGCATCGTCGGGCTGGATACCGTGGAGCTGGGCATCGTCCCGCTCGGAGCGTCGCTGAAGATCCCGGCGGCGAACGGGTTCTGGATCCTCGACGACCGGCTTGTGATTGCCGAGGACTGGCATGCGGAGATCTGGTTGGACGACGCCGACAGCGTGGCCACCTACTCGAAGGTGTGGAACACCCTGGGGGAGTCCGCGGTGTACGGGGCCGACGCGCAGAACGTCATCAGTAGAGCGCGGCGGACTACCGGCCCGCACTGACCTGACATCCGCAGTCTGAGCCTCACTAGATGCAGCCGAGCGGCCATCTCATTCGTTGGTTGCGCCCCACGGTGCTGTCCTAGCCTGGCGAGATGAGCGCTCCGTATCAGCAGGCGTGGACCCATCGAGACACCACGGTGGACGGTAAGACGAGCCCGGCGGACGGGTTCGTGCATGCGATCTCAGAGTCACACCAGCGCCGCGGAAGGGCCCTGTGTGGAGTGGAGGTCTACATCATCCATGACGAGGAGTGGCCGCCTCGTGTGCTGCCGTCTTGCGGCACGTGCTCTGAACGGGCCACCGCGGGCTGGTAGACAAGCAATGGCCCCCGTCCTCGTCGAGGCGGGGGCCTTGTCGTACGGGGGAGGGAGGTGACGGCGGGGAGGCTAAGCCCCTGTTTCCGGCCTCCGGCTGGCGTGCCTCCCTTACCTCCCCCGCCTCCCCCGACCGGCATACGTGCAGGTCACGGCGAGGGAGGCAGCGGGGGGAGGCTCGGGGGAGAACTCCCTCAACTGTCGGCGCCTCCCTCCTCGTCGTCGAAGTCCTCAACGTCCTCGGCGAGGCGCTCCAGGATGGCGTCCTGAACACGGTCACGGGCCACGACCATCACGCCCTTCGACTTGTACTGCTCGGCGCCGTACGGCTCCAACGCCCGCTTCAGATCCGTGGGCCCCCAACTGCCGTAGGCCTCCGGGTTGCGGGCGGCGAGCCGATGCAGCACCTCCTGAGCGAGGACGCGCGTCTCGTCGCCGAGGACGGCCGCGATGTCGGTGAGCGGGTCGGCCACCTCGAACGTGGGCACCTCCCATACGCCCTCGTCGTTCTTGTACGCCTTCATGGCCCGCTCGACGACCGGCGTCACCTCGTCGATGCCGGCCTCCTTCCGCACGAAGTAGGAGCGGATCAGTCCGGGAGTCTTCCCGAAGCCCGCGGCCATGGCAGTGCCGACGTCCTCACCCGCGACGAGGGTCGTCGCCGAATACCCGTTCTTGTGCATGCCGGTACCGAGGATCGCGTCGTTGCCCTGGTGGTCGTTGATCGCGAACGCGACCCGGTGGGACACGGTCTTGGAGATCCCCCGCGGCAGGCTCGCCGCATCAGCATCCGGAGTGATCCACATCAGCATGATGGCCGTCTTCCTGGCCTTCTTCGTGACCTTCAGCGCCAGCTCCTTGGCCTCCTTGCCGTGCACCGGATGCCCGAACAACTCGTGGACCTCGTCGAACACGACGATCCGAGGCCGCATCGACGGGTCGCGTTCCGCCATCTCGCGAGTGACCTTGGTGTCCGTGCCGAGGCGCTCCAGTTCCTGCCCGCGGCGGGACACCTCACCGGCCAGGGCGCGCAGCGTGTCCATGGCCGCAACGACGTGCTCGGTGTCGTCACCCTTGACCAGGCTCCGCAGGCGGGGCCGCATCGGGTCGTAATCGGAGTTGTACGCCAGGACGTGCACGTCGATCTCGACCAGCGGGTCGAGCATCGCGCCGAGCAGCAGGGCGACGACCAGCGACGACTTACCCGAACCCATGATCCCGGCGATCAGGTAGTTCGCGGCCATCAGCCGGCCGATGACCTGCTCGCCGCGGGCGTTGAGGGCAACAGGTACGCCGCGGAAGAAGTCGGTCGTGCCCTCCGTCAGGAGCGGCCAGGACGGTACCGGCTTGGTGAGGACGCCGGGGTCGGCAACCCACAGGTCGAGCACGCCGGCCTGGTCGCGCGGCTCGGTCGGCCACACCTCGATGGGCTTGCGCATCAGGTTGTGCGCGAGGATCTGCTTCTTGTCGGCGATCATCTCGACGGGTACGCCTTCGGGCAGCTGTAGCTGCGCGTGCCACCCGTTCCCGGCCCGGGTCGACGGCTGCACCCAACGGGGCCGCCAGCCCTCCTTGATGGAGGCGTTGAGCGGGGGAATGCCGAGCTTGCCGAGCGCCCGCATGATGGCGTTCTCATCAGGCACGACGTCCCGCTCGTCGCCGTCTGCGGGCAGGGCCCAGGTGGGCGCGGTCCGCTGGTTCCGTCCGACCGCCCACGCGCCGGCCATGGCGAGCAGGGGCAGCGAGTAGAGGAGCGGGTCCCAGATCACGGAGGCCAGGAACCCCAGCCACGCCACCAGTTGAATGACGGCGTCGAGCGGTCCGAGGACATCGGCCACGTCGTGCTGGTGCCAGGCGATCAGGATGCCGAGGAGCAGCAGGACACCGGTACCGGCGACGACCGTGGTGAACACGGCCTTCGGCAGGCTGATCGCCAGCTGCAACAGGTCCATCCGCCGCTTGTGCCGGGCGAACCGGTAGGCGTACGCCCGCTGCTCCCACTTCTGCACCATCTCTTCGTTGCCCGCGGCCTCCGCGATCCGCATCATCCGGTGGTGCATGGCCGCGGTGCGGGCCTCCCACGCCCGCCTGGTGAGGATGCGGGTGCCGCCCCACGTGTAGGCGCCGTGGCGTACGGCGGCGCGGTAGGCGGGGTTCTGGCGGATCTCGACGACGACGCGGCGCAGCGACGCGGCGCGGATTCGGCGCCGGGGGCGTACCTCGGTGGGTACGGCCTCAGGTGCGGGTGTACTCGGTGTACCTGGCTTGTCGAGTGCGACAGGTGCGGGTGTACCCGTGTCCTCGTCGTTGGCGGGCAGGTGAAGATCCGTCATGCTGGCTTCTCCGGTCGTTCTGTTGGGCGGTCCGGGACACGGGGCGCCCGCTGTACCTGTGCCGGGTACGGGCGCCCCGTGGTGTACCTACTGCTTGCTCTTGCGGCGCTCCGCCTTCTTCTCGATGCGCTCGGCCTTGCGCTTCAGGTCGGAGATGTCGACGGTGGGGCCGGCCATTCCGCGCCATCCCATGCGGGCGGCGAGCAGGACGATGCGGGTCTTCTCACCGGCGGTGAAGTCGGAGAAGCGGAAGTCGTCGGGCTTGGCCATGGTCAGTACTCCGTCGGTTCGGTGGTGGGGAGTTCGGGCAGCGGCTCGGGCAGCACGGCCGCGATCGAGCTGTAGGCCTGCGCGACGCTCGCCCACAACGCGCCGGCGGCCGCGAGGGGCTCGACCTTGCGCCGGTGGTCCTCGTCGCGGGCGTACCGCTCGGCGTCCCGGGCAAGTGCCTCGGCCCTGGCGGTGGCGTTCCAGGCGAGGCGGACGTACTGGTCCTGAGTCGACTTGTTCACGGGTTCTCCCTGGTCGTGGGCCGGACGGTCCAGCCCCACCGCGCCCCCGCGACTGCGTCAAATGACGCAGTCGGCGGAGGACGGAAGGGCCGTCAGCGGCCCTTGCGCTTACCGGTCGGGCGGAGCTTGGATGCGGCCCACCCGGCGGCGAGGATCACGCCGACCAGGGAGACACCGATCATCGGGAGGTTCGCGGAGACGGCACCGATGATCCCGATCAGCGTTCCGCCAACCAGGACCACGACCGCACACACCGCAGCGGTACAGACGACGACCACGGCCAGGATCAGGAACGTGACGATGATCAGCCGTTGCAGTGCCGGGTCCATGCCCTGCTGGACCGGGGCCTGCACGATGACCGGCGGCGGAGGCTGCCCGATGGTGAAGTGGACCGGCCGGCCGTACTGGTCGTAGAGGACGTTCGGCGGCCGGTGGTGGGCGGCCTGCTCGACGTAGTGGCGGTATGCCTCGGGCAGGTTGGACGGGTCGGGCTCGGTCACGACGTCCACCCTCTGACCCGACGGGTGACTGCCGGCCGGGCGGCGAGGCCGACACCGAACGCGACGACGACCGGCTTGCCGAGCACCGCCACCAGGACGGCGACGACGACCGCCAGGAGCGACGGGTACAGGAGCAGCACCCCGAGCAGGGCGCCGAGGAGAAGCCACCTCATGTGCGGGCCTCCTGCGGTGTGTCGGCGCCGTCGATTCGGGCCTGCCAGCGGGTGCGCATTTGCTCCGCAAGCTGGTGGATCGCGAAGCGTGCGGCGTCCTCGGGCTGCGCCCTGAATGCGGTGGCGAGGATGTTGAGGTCCTGCCGTAGCTGCGTGCTCTCGGGAAGCAGCAGACCGGGCGCAGGCGGTGCCGCAACCTCGGGCTCAACGACGGGCGCCGGCGGGGTCCACTCGCGGATGTCCCTGCGGACGGTGTCGTCGGAAACTCCCAGCTCAGCGGCGATCTCCGCCGGAGTCATGCCGTGGTCGGTGAGGTGGGCGACGACGATGCGGCGGGTGCCGCGAGAGATGGCGCTCACTGGTCCTCCCATTCGAAGTCGGCGACGCGCACGATGCGGTGCGCAGCGAGGCAGGTGCCCTCGCGGTCCTGCCGCGCGTTCGCGTCGAGCAGCGCGGCCATGAGGGCGGGCACAGGAGGTAGCGGCCGGGCCGACCGGGCCGCCGCACGGAGGGCGGCGTGCTCGGTCGGTCGGCTGATGTGGCCACGCTTCACTCGGCACCCCTGGCGAGGATCGCCTCGGCCGCAACCTGGTCGAGGAGGTCGGCGGCCTCGCGCAGTCGGGCCGCTACGCCCGGGATCGCCTCGGCCGCGAAGTCGGCCTCCAGGTCGAGGGACACCGACACCACCGGGTGCGGCTCGGTCTGCGACTCCAGGTACGGGGCCTGGGTGATCTGCGCGGTCAGGAAGCGGACGGTGCCGAGAGGGGTGTCGACGCTGGCCGACGTCTCGCGGCCGTTGTGGGTGAGGTCGGTGAAGTGCTGTGCGCCGTCGTGCGGGTCGGTGCACCAGTCGGGCTCGGGGATGGGAACGATGCGGGTCTCGATGACGGTCACGTCGACCATGCGGGCCTCGGTGCTCATCGGCCTTCACCTCCGAGGCGGTTCTCGTCGTCGCTGAGCTGGGACGGCAGAACGCGCGGGGCGTCTGTGATCCACGGGAACGGGCGGAGAGCGGCAGCGGCCTTGAATACGCGGATCGCCGCGGACTCGGGGGCCGTGCCGAGGGCGTACACGCGCCCGCCTTCCAGGGAGGCGAGGAGGCGGGCGGCGTGGTGCTCGCAGCCGTTGGCGCCCGCGTTGGCCGCGTCGAGGACGGTGACCGCGACCAGGCCGACGCACGGGGTGGGGTCCTCGGAGTGCGCCGCCGGGCAGCGGGTGAGTTCCCCACCCCCGGGAACCTTCTTGGCGGCGCCGCCAACATGGCCGTCGGGCTCGGCGCCGAGGGCGCGCAGCAGGATGCGGAGGGACTCCGAGAGCGCACCGTGGGCCTGGACGTAGGCGTAGATGTCGCGGCCGTCGGTGTCGCCGTAGATGGCGAGCATCTGCTTGCCGACGCTGATGGCGACGTCGAGGTCGGCCGAGTTGATGGGCCCGGGCAGGGCGCCCGCCGGAGTGGCGGGCGCCTGCTTGGCCGGGGTGGCGCTCACGCGCGGGCCCCAACGGCCTTGATCCGGCGGTCCGTGGCCTCCTTGTCGAGGCGCGCGACCTCCGGGTCACCGGGGAAGTCGTCGGCCGCAACTCGGTCGGCCATGTCGACCACCGCCGCCAACTGCGCGGTGAAGGCGCGCATCTGGTCCAGGGCCTCACGCGCCTGCGCCGGGCTGATCTCTGCCACGTGCACCCCGTACGACATCCACACGCGGGTCTCGCGGCCGTACGCCTGCGGCTTCTCGTTGCAGACGATGACCTGCGCGGACAGCCAGGGGAGCGTGCGGCCGTTCTCGCTGTAGCCGGTGCAGTCCAGGTCGGCGGCGCGCAGCTGGGTCTCGTTCGGCGCGGAGGCGTGGCATTCCAGGCCGCCGGTCTGGTCGTGCGCTGCGACGCACCACGGGGTGCAGCCCCACTTGTTCATCCAGTCCTGACCGCGCTGGGCTGCGGTGACCGGCTCCTCGGCGTTCGTTCCGGCCGCGTTGGTCATCTGCTGGCGCATGGCGCGCAGGCCGTCCGTGAACTGGGTGAGGTCGCCGATCACCTTGTCGAGGCTGTCGTCGTCGAGGAGGGTGCCGTTGCCGCCGGAGTTGATGGAGGCCGTCGGCACCGACTGGACGAAGTTCTCGTCGTATCCGAGTTGGGCGTAGAGCAGTTCGTTGTTGTAGCAGTCCAGCCCGTCGGGGACGGGCATCACGAGCTTGGCGCCGAGGTGCTCGGTGGTGACCTCGCCGTCCTCGTAGCGGTGGCTGGTGCACGCGCCGGGCTCGCACCACGGGTAGTGGCTGGGCTCGGTGGGCTGGGGGTTGCTCAGCTCGGTGGCCATGTTCTTGGCGATCTGTGTGGCCAGTTCGGGGGTGTACAGGTGGGGGATGGCCTTCTGCATGGCCTCGTCGACCGCGCCGGGCAGGGCGGCGATGAACGTGTCGCGGTTCGGGACGGTGTTCTCGGGCTCGGTGTGCTCGCGGGCGCCGTCCGTCGCGGGCTGTTCGGCGCGGGTCCGGGTGGGCTCGGCGGTCTGGACGGCGTAGGGCAGGTGGCCGGCCGTGCCGAGGTCGACGGCAGGGATGTGGATCTGGGTGCGGTTCATGGTGTTCGTTCCCCCGGCTCAGGCGGCCATGGCCGCGACGGCGGCCGGTGCGGTGGACTCGGTCTCGACGCGCTCGACGCGCAGGCTCGGGGCGACCTTCCGCATGGGGACGTCACCCAGGCCGAGGCGCTCGTACGTGGCGCGGATGGCGACCAGGTCGGGGGTCTCGCGGCTGGACTCGATGCGGCGGATGAGCCACTGGCCGTAGCGGCCGGCGGGCAGCCGGTCGAGGAGCTTGCGGGCCTTGCGCTTCGCCCTGTCGGCGGCGCGGGCCTGGTCGGCGGCCTCGTCGTAGTCGGCGGCGGCCGTCTCGATGGTGTCGACCTCGGGCAGCTCGTCGACGCCGTAGACGTCGGCCGGGTCCGGGGCGGTGGTCTCCTCGACGGCCGGCGTCTCGGCCGGGGCGAGGGAGCGGAGGGTGTCGGCGGCGGTCTCGACGAGGGCACCGATCAGGCTGCGCACCGTACGGGCGGTGCGGGGTGACGTGAGAAGGTGAAACACAACGGGCTCCTTGCTTCGATCAAGGTGGTTCCGTAGGCCCTCGGTCGGTGCTTCCAACACCGCCGGGGGCCGCTTGCGTTGTCCGGGCACTTCGTCAACTTAGTTCCGAACAATGTTGACACTACCCTCACGTCGTGGGACTGTCAACATTGTTCCGCACAGAGTTCGCAAGAGAGGTCGTGACAACATGACAGCCATGGCGCGAGACGAGATCCCCGAACTCCGGGACCTGCGAGACGAGTACGACCGAGCCCGCGATGCCCTGATGGCGGCCATCCACAAGCACCTTGACCTAGGGGAGTCGAACGCCCGCATCGCCCGCTCGGTGGACTGGTCGCGGGAGTACGTCGCGCGCATCCGCAAAGAGCGCGAGGCCGAGCGCGAGTAACGGCGGCGCGGCGCTGACCGTAGGAACACCAACGGCCGGACCCATGGGTCCGGCCGTAAGCATGAGGGCACAGTCAGGGCACAAGACCCTGTACGACGCTGCGAAACGTTGGCAAGTACTGTCAGTAGTTTCCGCACGTCAGACGCCCTATCGGCGACTATGTGCAGGTCAGAGGATCAAGCTGCCGGTACGTCAACTACCGGTAGACCCAAGCCTGGCGCGCCCGGCGCGCGGCGGTACGAGGAAGGGTGGGTACCCGTCGGCACCCACCCTTCTCGCCTGCTGGCTGCGGCACGGGGGCGCGCTGGGACAAGCCCTAGTTGCGCGAGTTGCCGAAGAAGATGCGGTAGGCGATCAGGAGGACGAGTGCGCCGCCTATCGCCGAGGCCCAGGTGGCGCCGTCGTAGAAGTTCTTGGCGACCGGGTGGTCCAGCCAGCGGGCCGATATCCAGCCGCCGAGGAACGCGCCGGCGATGCCGATGACGGTCGTGCCGATGAAGCCGCCCGGGTCGCGGCCCGGCAGCAGGAATTTGGCGATGGCTCCGGCCAACAGTCCCAGGATGATCCAGCTGATGATGCCCATGCCGTGAACCTGCCCTTTCACACTGTGCTTGCGCTGATCCGGAGCTGTGAATTCCGCCCGGACAGGCTGTGTTCGTAGGTCCTGCCCACGGCCTGTCGCTGCATGTTGCGCCGTGTCGATGAACAGGACGCCACGGATGCGTGTGGTGGTTGCAGGCATCGGCGGGGTGGTGCCGTGAGGGTCGCCGGTGGCGGGAGTCGGTCAGGATGCCTGCGTCGTCGTGCGTATGCGGAAGTCGGCCCACGGCTCGGGCTCGATGCCGATGTTGGCGTCGACGTACCAGCCCGTGCCGTCGAGCCAGCCCTGGAGCCAGTCGGCGAGGCTGGGCGCGTCCACGTACCACGCGTGGTCCGCCTCGTCCGCGTTCGGCTCGTAGAGCAGCACGGTGGCCTGCGGGGTACGGCAGTCCACGCACGCGTACATCGCGCAGCCCCAGTGGGATATCGGCAGGACGCCCTCGGGCCAGGGCCAGTCGGGGTCCTTGCGTCCGCTCTCGCGGTTGGCGAGGTACTGCGTGACGGCGGCGGGCTCACCGGCGGGCGGGCTGTCGAGCAGGGGCAACAGGCCGTACTCCGGGCCGAATCCACCGTCTCCTATGCGCGAGTAGAGCGCCGCGAGCAGCGGAGGCAGGCTGAAGCCCAGGGCGGCCTCGGCGCGGGTCACCGTGGCCTCGTCCACCGGGGCGGGGACTGAAGTCCAGCCCCACGGAAGGGTGTTGCGGGCCTCGGCGGCCACCCGGGTCAGCAGTCTCTGCTCGTTCTCGGTCATGGCTTCATAGTGCAACGCGCCACTGACAATCGGGTCGGTCTGTGGACAATCCGGCGGTTGTGGAAAACCAGCTCGTCGGGGGGCCGGTGACGAACGGTCATGCCAGGCGGACGTCGACGTGTCTCTCGGCGAGCAGGGCGAGCAGTTCCTCGAACGTCGGTGGGCGTGGGCCGGTGTGCGGGGTGAGGCCGAGGCAGGCGCGGGCGACGGTCGCGTCGTGCCAGACGAGGGTGAAGTGCGGGGCGGCTCCCCAGCGACCGCGCAGGCAGTCGTCCAGGGCGTCGATGCCCCAACCGAAGTATCCGCCTGGGCCGTTCACCGCCTCGCCGAGAGCGCAGAAGAAGCCCTGCGGGTCGGTGATGTGCCTGCCGTCGAGGTGGTAGGTGGTGCCCGGCGGCCGGTCCGGGGCGCCGTGGGTGTGGTTCACCAGAGCGGTGTCGAGCCAGAACCGGCGGCCCTCGGCGTCGCAACCGGCCCAGCGGCCGGGCTCGGAGGGGCGCCCCTCGCCCCACAGGTCCCACACCGCCCGGGCCGCGAGCGGCGGGCGTTCCGCCCAGGGGTCGAGGGTGAGGTCGACCAGGCCGGGGCCGCGCGCGGACGGGATCCAGGCCCGCAACTCGCCCTCGGTGGCGGGCTGCAGGGGCCGGCCCGTGGAGTCGATACGCAGCACCTTGGCGTGGCCGAGGTCCTCGTCCCCGCTGTCCATGGCCGCCCGCAGCGCGCCGCGCGGGGAACAGCCCAGGAGGCGCACGGGAGGGTCCAGCGGTTCGGGTCGGCCCTCCTGGACGTGGGCCAAGTCCCGGCAGGCGCCCCAGGGTTCGCCGTCCGGGCCCAGCAGCCGGTAGCCCGGGGAGAGGGGCGGGCAGTGCGGGTAGTCGTAGGGGTTGTTGTCGGGCTGCAGCCCCTCGACGGTGAGATCCCTCAGGGACAGGTCACGCGCGCAGGGTCGGTCGCCGACGACGCGTACGTCCTCCAGCCACCAGTCGCCCTCCGTTCCCGCGCCGGTGCCGGTCTTGTCGAGGATTTCCAGGGTGAGCAGGCCGAGCGGCGCCGAACCGTCGGCACGCGCGCGTGCCAGGGCCGCGGCGAGTTCGCCCTCGGGCGCGCAGCCGAGCAGTTCGTACGTCTCCCGGATGGGTGGGGGCGGGTCGGCGAAGAGGTCGTCGGCGTCCTGGCACAGTGCCCAGGTCTGCTCGTACCCGTGCTTCCCGGCGGATTCGGTGACTTCGTCGTACGACAGCAGGACGTACTTCGGCGCCCCCACCACGGTCGCTCCCGTCAGCGGGTGGCGAACGGCTGGTCCGTGGGCACGATTTCGCGGCCCAGGGGGAACAGCGAGATCGGAATCAGCTTGAAGTTGGCGATGCCGAACGGGATGCCGATGATCGTGATGCACATGGCGATGCCGGTGACGATGTGCGCGAGGGCCAGCCACCAGCCCGCGAGGATCAGCCACAGGACGTTGCCGACGCAGGACGCGGCGCCCGCGTCACGGCGCTCGACCGTGGTGTACCCGAAGGGCCACAGGGCGTAGACGCCGATACGGAAGGCGGCGATGCCGAACGGGATGCCGATGATCGTGATGCACAGCAGTGCGCCGGCGAGCAGGTATCCGAGGAACAGCCAGAAACCGCTCAGGACGAGCCAAATGACGTTCAGGATGGTTTTCACTGAGGGCGACCTGCCATCTTCTCGAGCCGGGCGATGCGTTCCGCCATCGGCGGGTGTGTCGAGAACATCTTGGAGAGTCCCTGGCCCGGGCGGAAGGGGTTCGCGATCATCATGTGGCTCGCGGTCTCGATGCGGGGCTCCGGGGGCAGCGGAAGCTGCTTGGTGCCCGCGTCGAGTTTCCGCAGGGCGCTGGCGAGGGCGAGGGGATCCCCGGTCAGCTGCGCGCCGGACGCGTCGGCCTCGTACTCCCTGGAGCGGCTGATGGCCAACTGGATGAGGCTGGCCGCGAGGGGCCCCAGGATCATGATCATCAGCATGCCCAGGATGCCGGGTCCGTCGTCGTCGCTCGAGCGGCCGATCGGGATCAGCCAGGCGAAGTTGACCAGGAACATGATCACCGAGGCGAGGGCGCCGGCGACCGACGAGATCAGGATGTCGCGGTTGTAGACATGGCTCAGTTCGTGGCCGATGACTCCGCGCAGCTCGCGCTCGTCCAGGATGCGCAGGATGCCTTCCGTGCAGCACACGGCGGCGTTGCGCGGGTTGCGGCCCGTGGCGAAGGCGTTGGGGGCCTCCGTGGGCGAGATGTACAGGCGCGGCATGGGCTGGCGGGCCTGGGTGGAGAGGTCGCGGACCATCCGGTACAGGGCCGGGGCCTCGAACTCGCTCACCGGGCGGGCGCGCATCGCGCGTAGCGCCAGCTTGTCGCTGTTCCAGTACGCGTACGCGTTCGTGCCCAGCGCGATCACGACCGCTACGACGAGCCCCATGCGGCCGAAGAAGCTGCCGATGACGATGATGAGTGCGGACAGTCCCCCGAGGAGAACTGCGGTCCTGAGCCCGTTGTGCCGGCGGTGCACGGTACGCCCTCCAAATCGTGCAGCAGGGGAACCCTTTGCTTGCTGATCTCAGATGCCACTGGTGTCGTGGTGCCACGTCCAGTGGACCCTTCCGCACTGGTCAACGCGAGGCGAGAGCCACTAGTTCCCTTGTGCGTACGGCGCCGGGCGTGGGCCGTCCGGGTGAGGACGGTGGTATGTGCCGGTGGCTCAGAAGAGTCCGGTGTCGGCGAAGCGCAGGACCAGTTGGGGTGCTCCGGAGAGGGCGATTGCGAGGGCGCCGGTGAGCGCGAGGGCGGCGGTGAGGGGGACGGGGACGCGGTGCTTGTCGTGCTCTCCCTCGGGTGCGCGGAACAGCAGGGCTGTCCACTGGAGGTAGTAGAAGAGCGCGATCACCACGTTGACGGCCATGACGACCGCGAGCCAGCCCAGGCCCGCGTCGACGGCCGCCGAAAAGACGGTGACCTTGGCGAAGAGCCCGATGACACCCGGCGGCAGTCCGGCGAGGCACAGCAGGAAGAAGGCCAGGAGGAGGGCGGCCAGAGGGTTCGACGCGTACAGCCCGCGGTAGTCGCTGATGCGGTTCAGGGCTCTGCTACGGCCCACCAGTGCGGCCACCGCGAAGGCACCGAGGTTCACGGCGGCGTACATGAGGGCGTAGGCGACGGTGGAGCCGATCGACTTCTGGGCGTCCTTGGAGTACGCGGCTGCGGCGATCGGCACCAGGAGGTAGCCGGCCTGTCCGACGGAGGACCAGGCGAGCAGCCGTACCGCGCTGTACGCGCGCGTGGCCTGTTGGCGCAGGGCGCCCAGGTTGCCGACCGTCATGGTGAGGGCGGCCAGCGCGGCGAGCGCCGGGCCCCACACGTCGGCGTACGAGGGGAAGGCGACGACGGTGACGAGGATCAGGCCGGAGAAGCCGACCGCCTTGCCGACGACCGACAAGTAGGCGGCGATCGGGAGGGGCGCTCCTACGTAGGTGTCGGGTACCCAGAAGTGGAAGGGGACGGCGGCCGTCTTGAAGGCGAAGCCGATGAGGGTGAGGACGACGCCTGTCTGGGCCAGGGTGTGGAACTGGCCGTCGACATGCTGGATTCGGTCGGCGATCTCGGTGAGGTACAGGGTGCCCGTGGTGGCGTAGACGAAGCTGACGCCCATCAGGCTGACCGCGGTCGCGGTGACCGAGGACAGGAAGAACTTGAGGGCCGCTTCGGCGGACTTCTTGTCTCCGTGCCGGATGCCGACGAGGGCGAAGGCGGGCAGGGAGGCGACTTCCAGGGCGACGATCAGGGTCGCGAGGTCGCGGGAGGCGGGCAGGAGGGCGGCGCCCGCGGCGGAGGACAACAGCAGGAACCAGTACTCCCCTTCGGGGAGTCCCTTGTCGGCGTCCTTCAGG
>Ga0307509_10005153_pt1 | contig 18353 bp, 25 predicted proteins | sample 10_EM_MG_FD_202245 | JGI IMG/M metagenome (GOLD analysis project Ga0307509, IMG submission 202245) | Populus trichocarpa ectomycorrhiza microbial communities from riparian zone in the Pacific Northwest, United States - 10_EM | ecosystem: Host-associated > Plants > Roots > Unclassified | place...
AGTATGAGTCGCATATCCGCGTAACCAAGGAAACAATACAATTTGTCGTAAACCTTACAAAGGAAATCCCTCATAGCAACCGTGTAACAAAAGAAAGAACACCAAAGTTATCCCAGCACGTATCTCAACAGGGGACCGTGAGACGCGAATCCCCAAGCCACTATTCTGGACCTCTTCCTCACCCTCTCCCATGTTCTAGATTCAAGTTCTTTTTCCCAAAATTATGGTGATATTGCTTATAAATTATTGCAGTCATCCCCACACTGTATACTCCAGTATTTACTATAATACTATATGACTATTGCATATGACCTTTATGACCCCCGCTTGTGCGCATCTCATTACTAGAAAAGAAATTAAATCTACCTAGACGAACCACCTCCCCTTAAGCACCCTCCGTGGTATTCGCACCATCCTGCCAGCAACTGTTTTCCTCCAGCGCGCCGGGCCCCCCTGGCCAAGCTTCTCCACTCTGGGAATCCTCCAGACTGAGCGATAAGCGATTGCACATTTGAGAGTCGACAGCCCCCCCTGCGTTGTCAGGACTCCGATAATTCGACTCATCCGAATCAAGAAACGTTAGCTCACACTCAATCGACGTTTGACGGAGATCCAGTGCTGTTTCCGTCTCCTGCAACGGATTTTGACTATCCTCCAGCTACCATCGGCCACCGACGTGGGTGTCAATCGGCATCTGTCTCAGTAGGGCAGGATCTCCCGGAGTCTGGTTGCCTGGCTGACACTTGAGTTCTGCATAAACGGCCTCGTTTTCTTCCGAGAAGCGCTCCTCCCGGATGCTATGCTGTTTCTCGTGCCTCTGTGCGACCTTCTGACGAAGGTTTAATATAAACATGTCCTGCGTCGCTCAGGCGAACCCCCGCCACGTGTTCTTCTGCCGGATAAAAAGCTCTTGTGTTTTTCATGATTACTGGACTTGGTTATCAAAAAAAGGCAATGATTGAGACTCTCCCACCTCTCACTACTTCAGTATTGAAGTTGGGGGGTTTCTGATATATTTGCAATGCCCGTAGTGAATGGAACAGTATTGCACATGTCAGACAGACCATCGTACGGTTTATGCGTTTCAGAAATTTAGGGTCCAGCATGCCTTGCATTTTGATTCCGTCGAAATACTTGCTGTATATAGCGTCAGCAATCTGGTGGGCAAGGAACCTGATGGTTAAGTCCTACCTTCGTGCTGCAATTACTCATGTCCGCCCAAATCCAATGGCTGGAACCAACCGCATATCCATGGGGTGGGCACATGAACCTGTCCCGTTCTAGCAGATAATCAACCCTGCGTGCCATGAGGGTAGGATTATCTGGCGGCAGATCGTATAGGTGTCCGATATTATGCCTCACATGAGACAACAATCATGCTCTCACTGCAGTATGTTTTTGAGGCAGCTGTCACAGTCAGTGACCGTCTCTACATCGTCTCACCTCCGGCTGAGTCCACTTAGCTGCTTCACACTCTCCTCCGCTGGCTGAATATTCCCAGCATCCGATTTCGTCTACAGCGCCCCTCCCCATACTATATATATCTGTGATGTCAAACCAACTAGGTTCGGCTGTGGGTTATCAAAAAGGGTTAACCAGAGTATCAGCGCCATCGCCTGCACTAAGATGTTCCCCTCATCCCCTGTAACGGTATTTCACCGTAAATCTTTTGCCGGCTGGGGCCACCCCGGTTGTGCGATACGTGGTTCACCTAGAGGATTCGAGGATCTGACACCAGATGTAGTACCACTATGGGTGGCTAGCGGAGACGAATATCCCACGCGTGATGACAGACACGTCGGCGGACTGTAGGCTCTACCACGGATTATGCGTCTACGATTTCCTGGCGTCCGTGTAACCAGAGGTAGCTCCTGTGATCTGGCGGTGGTTGACGTTCGCACCATAGGTCGTTGACCATTTCCCTCTCTGCTAGATGCCTGCGACATATGACGCTGTCTGGATGTTGTTCCCTCGGAAATGTCGAAGGCTGTAACATTTCCTTATCCGTTCTCGGTACACTGAGAACCTTTAAGAAACCGTCCCAGGTTGTGGACTTCAAATCCTAGCCAAAGAGTGGCCTAGGCAGATTGATCAAGCGGAGGCTCCAAAAGGTTGTTAGATAAAACCTTTTACTATATCGATAGGTCTTGAAGTGTTTGGCTGCTGCTCACTATTGTGGCGAACTGAAGAAGTAACTATCCAACCAAGTATATTGAAAACTCTGTCTGTCGGAGTCTGCCCTTTCTAAGTCCGAAAGATGCAGCCTTTAAATACATGGGGGGCTTTCCTAAGGCCTTACTCATACGAGAACAGCTCTTATCCTAAAACAACTATGGTATCAAATCGATATCATCAAACAATACATAAAGTATGCATGGTATCAAACCATCCCTTGAAACAAAACTTCCAACAGCCGGAGTAACAACCGATACTTCCAAAAACACAATTAGGGAGAGACACAACCTCGTATCCCGAAACCAAACATAAAACAAACCAGGTATCAAACGATACCTCCTGCATAACATAACAAGGCTACAGCCACCAGGCTCGTCTCCTGAAACCAAACTAATCCTAAAGGAAATCTATCAGTAACCATAGTACCTGTACCGGTTACAGAGGCAGCAACACTGATCTCAGTCTCCGATCTGGTTTCATCTGCATTGCATGGGTTTTCATTTTCATTACTGCTATTGTCGCGTCAATGAACGGTTTCCAAATGCCCTTGCCCTTCGGGCTCCGCCTCGGGTTCGATATTCGCCACGGTTTGTATTGTCGTTCTTTGGGGACGCTTGGGCGGTCTTGCTAGACCCCCTGTCTCACCCAGACCCGGTAATTGGCTTCGACGTGAGGGCTGGTAGGTTAAGAGCGTCTCGGAGCTGCCAGACTGGTCCGCCTTCATTCCCGATCCGGACCCAATAGGGTTGGATACAACGTCAAGCCTCTGCCCGGTCATATTGAAGTTGCGAACTCGAGGTGCTGCCTGACTGGATGCCATGATATCGGGTACGATGTTGCGTCTTTCCCCATTCAGATTACCAACTTGAGGTGTTGGCTGACTGGATGCCATGGTATCCGGTACGTCGTTGCGTCTATGCCCATTCAGATTACCAACTCGCGGTGTGGGGTGACTGGATCCCATTGTTTCTGGTACGACGTCGCGTCTACGCACGATCCGATTGCCCGCTCCATTGGTCGGCTGACTGCGTGAATTTGTCTGTCGTTGCGGATGCATTGGGGACCACTGGATAATCCGATGTTAGCCAAAATATAACTCTGATTTTTGGAAGCGATGAAAATGGTTCAACCTATATCAAGTTTTGTGAAGAGGAGGAGTTTGTGTGGTTTTCTTGTTTTCTATATGACTAGTTAGGTCTTATCCGCTAGCCCTTAGGGGGGCGTGCATCATACAATATTAGTCGGTACTGAACGCAGATATGCTCATGCAAAAAATGTTTTCTGAATATTCAACATTGTGTCCGTGGTCCTGCTACTCTCAGCACTTCTAGACTTCAAGACTCCAGGCTTAAAGATTTGGACGAAATGGGGGGGGTTCCTAAGGCGGGGTACAAGCCACAAAAGGTATCGGTTAGCGACAGTAATTCTAGCGAGACATCTGCCACACCTAAAGCCGACGATAATTATGAAACATCATCTCCAGCCAACCAATCAAGACACATGAATGTAGAACGCACTGTAGTCGCTCGATGACCGCCCCCATTGCCTGGACAGTCCTCGTTTGATAAATAGAGGTGGGCCGAATATAGTAACGGGTAAACTTCAGCTAAGGCGAGGCTGGGAGTCTAAGATGCAAGGGCAAACAGGGGATTAGGCACAGCGATTGAAATAGCTAGTCATACAAGATACTAATGCAAGGGCGCTCAATGGTATGATTAATATCCTATGCTAGCCAAGAAAATCCCAGGGTGAAAATTCAACATCTAAACTACAAAGGTTGCACAATCAGACAGGTAATGAAAGATCAAAGGAAAATCTACAGAACAAAGAATCAATTGCCGGCAAGCCTGGTGCTTCATCGATGGCCCTTTGGCGTCATTTGGGTGTTTTGGCCCACGGCTGTAGGGGCATCATGAGTGTTAGGAGCCGGGGATGGAGGGGGCCCAGAGGAGGTGGCCATATCCTGATCCAGCGCAGGGGGTGGGGTTGGCGGTGCCAGCGGGACAGTTTCCGCATTTCGGGTACTGGGAGCCAATGGGATAAACTTAGCATTTGGTGTGATGGGAGCCGGCTCTATTGTCTCACCATCGGGGATCGTGGAATGTGGCGCTACTGTAGGGCTGACAGGTGTGGGAGCGCTGACCAGACTCTGATCAAGCATCCCAGAGAGTCCAGGAGGAGAACCATCCTCGGTGCCATCGTATGCATTATGGTCGCTGCCTCTCCGGTTGCGATTTCTCAGCCAACCAGCCATCCATGGAGTCCCCTGGATTAGCTGTAGAACAGGTCTCTGCTGCTCGGAATCTGACAGCGCCAGCCGCTTCGAGCGCGACACGGGCTCGATGGGATTAGAGCCCGATGCCTCCTCCTCCACGTCCAATAGGAGAAACCTGGTGGCGCCGGATTGCCTCCAGGGGCCAGGGGCGCCTGAATTGTTGTCCTATTCAGGCGGTTTAGTTATTGACTCTGGTATTCTTCTAGATAGCTGACAGACAATAAACTTACGTCGATAACAATTGTCTGCCGCTCCTGCGGTATCTGAGATTCCGGTTCGCCCTTGTCCAGATTCTCCACGCTGTTGTCCTCCTCACCGTCCGCCCCGTTGTTGTCCTCGTCATCGTCCATATCTTCGATTTCATCCCAGCGTTCTCCCGATGGCTACCTTATACACGTATTTCTCACGAGGATGTGGTCGTCCTCGTCGTCCTCATTGTCCTCATCGTCCTTGTCGTCCCATTGGATGCACTCCACTATGTCTTCTGCCTGCCCGGAATGATCCGCGATATTGTGGTATTAAAAATGGGTGTCTGCCCCCAACTGGCTCCGGCCTTGATCTGTCATCCCCTGCTTCCTCGAGGTGTGACACCAGAACCACCAGATCCAGAGGATGTTTGCCATCATTGGCAAGGAGCCATGCCCGAAGGTCATCTTCTTTGTGGAGGAAGATGAGGTCTCAGAGGGGGAGTGGGGCTGTACGATCCATGGTTAGTGCGTTGTGTAACGGGGACACTCTGTAGGAAGACGGATCCTAAGATTGCGACCGCACCGAAGACTCAAAGTAGAAGTAAGGATCAAAATCAAGATAAAGATAATTCAAAGTAGAATCAAGAAGTAAAACTTAATATCGTTAAGCCTGAAAGCTTCACTCAATAAGTTCTCTCGAGGATCGTTGGTTATCATAATAGGGTGTCTCTCGCTTTAGTTAAGTAGAATAATGTAAAGCCAGAGGACACCTGTCAACCATTCTGACATTTCGCTAGCACCCTGCTCAGCTCAGGGTTGTCCAACTCACGCGCCTAGAGTGAGCTAACACTAGGAGGCAGTCGGACCGCTCGGATATTAACTATCTCCTCAAATAGGAAGTGCTTCCGGGGATGTCCCTCCATCTACATCTGCGTGAGGGACAACCCTTTCCTATGGGTAGCATGTCAGTGGCCGACTCACATACCAACAGTAGAGATAATATCCATTGGGACTCACTGGCCCAGGAGTGGTTTCGTCTATACAAGCTACGTAGTCCATTGGCAAATCTACTTGGCTATACTAAGCTTCTAAACCGCACTGCATGCTCCCACATTAAGAAATCTCCTGCCCCTTGACTGCATGGGCGCTACCCACAGCCAACCATGCGGGACCCTCTTATATTGTGCCAAGACTCACACTTCTAGAGTCTACTAATAACCCATGGTAATGCTACACTTCACGGGGTAGCCTGAGACTGGCTTTGGAGTGGTTGTCCTAGAAGCCTTGCAGCTTTCCCGGTCAGCCCCAAGCCCTCTACTGTTAACCATACAACTACCCGGAGGTCAAAGTATGCCCGTAGGTGGTTCCCAGCTGTTATCCAGGTGGCGCCCCAGGAGGCGGTCACCCTCACACCCCTGATATATCCTGCGAACAGCTTCTGGTCGGTTGGACAGCCACAACTCATACAGTGTTGTGGGGGCGTTCCTATGGATCTCCCTTTACTAGGAAGCACACAACTACACAGCCGTACTGTGCTGTCGTGCCGTACCAACGCTGGAGCCGCAGGGAGGTGTTAGGAATATCCCCTGAAAGTTAAGGGAGGTTCAGACCACTCCTGCTCTGTGAGTAGCCCGTTTCCTGTCCTACGAAGCGGCCCTATGAAGATCTAAGTGCCCCACTATAGTGGCATAACTTCCCCCTAAGTCCCCAGATGACTTTGTCGGTGAAGGTAGGGTAACTGTGGTACCTCAGTAGGGTAACTGGGTCCCTAAGGTAGGGTAATCATGTTTCCAAGGTAGGGTAACTTCAGCCTGTTATGCTTTTGTTCCTTTCAGCAGTCCGCGCGACCACATCTAACATTACCCCGGGGACCCATACAACGTTTCCTATGTGTCCTTAACGTTACACGAACATGTTCTCCGAATGTTACCCTGTCTAACCCGATGTCACCAAGTCACTTTGTAGACACTTGTACCAACTCATGTCTACCATTAGTATACTAAGTATACTAGTCTATCCTCAATCTGGTTACCTCTTAGTATACCATATGGGCTTGAGTTTAGTCCACTGTAGCTACCTATCTATAGGGTGGTTACACGTTGCTCCCTGCACGAGTTGAGCCAATGAGATATCGAGGGCACACTATCGCCTCCTCAGCACGTGGTGCCTTTATCACACCGAGCAGGTTTTTTATACTTGGCGACTCGAGGACTCCCTAGGCTATTCCCCGATGAAAGCTATTCTGCCAGCAGGGATAGCCAAGTAACGTATCCTCACCTTGAGGGGCCCCCGTTCGGTGAACAATCTAGATCCTCATTACCCGTGGGGAATATGCGGAAGTCGAATTCGGTGATGCGACTGAAGATATCTATTACTGCTGGCGACCAGGGAACTTAGCGGGGTTGATCACATACTCAGCGGTCCAGCAACCTCAACACAAGCCCGCTCTGTGTAGTCATGCTCCATTGCCGTCTGTAGTTTCTTAGCCATGTCCTTGACAAAAATCCTCAGTGGACGACGGACCTCCCTGACGTCATCTGGGCAGTGGTTCTTTTTTACAAATTCGATCCGCGATTTCACAGGTGAAAGAGAACTGGCAAAGTCGAGGATAACGGCCAATCGATGGTGGGTTAGCCATCCTTGATCGAATGAGCGGAACTTAATCTAGCCCTTATCATCGCGACGCCATACGTCGTAGGCTCTAGTTTTGGTTCACACATTCTTGAATCCACACCAGCTTTTTGCATATGCTATGTTGTCATAGCGCCCACTGATTCATGTGTTAGTTTAAAGGGTTCTTGGATATATGCATAGGTTGTTGTTGACGTACCCAGAATCCTCAACGGCCGAAACGAAATAGGGATTTTCACCAGATCCCGATGGCCCACGGTGACATAAATGACAACTGTCAGCCACACATCGGAGCATGGTTGATGAATAACGGTGTCAATGGATTATTGGTTACCTTCTCTCCGCAGTCTGTCTCTGGGTGGCAGCACGCTGGGGAGCCCTGCGTTTAGCACCCCTGACTTCACTTTAGTCGTGCAGGACTGCCGGACGTCTCGAACTAATCATAATATTAATATCAAGCGCAGGTCAATAGTGTCACAGCGCGAACATACTTTCCTTGGCGTACGGAGCTTGCTTGTTTATTCTTTGTGGCTAGTACGCCAGGCTTGAAGTCATGCGATATTTGTATTGCCCACGATTAAACAATTGGATGAAGTGTACTTACACTGCCCTTTTGCCCTGGGCTCTTCGGGCGCTCTTGCGGGGCATTTCAACTATGAGAAGTGATGAAGGGGGGTGAGGGGTGAACAATGTGAAGGAGGTGTGAAGAAAGTGAAGGAGGGCAGATGAGGACCTTTATAGACGTCAGGAACGCTAGTAGTGCATCGCAAAAAAAACCCCCCCAACCTCTGGGTTGTGTAAACATTGAACCCTACAATGTGATGACCTCGTAGGGTTTGCACGACTCCAATGATCTTGCACCCACCCTTCAAATGAAGACCTATGTTTGTAAGCTCTAAATTTCGCTCTATAGATATTTCAAATCGACGCTTATTGTGTGTCTTCATTGATATATGAAATAATGTTTTAAGCCACTCCTGGGTCCGGATGCTGGGGGGTTGTTGTTCTGGAGATGCCAAGAGACGTCTGTGCCCTGGCTACAAGACATTGATGTCAATATCTTCGCGTAAGACCCCAGTATCATGCCGCTTAAAAGATAAGATGCCATCATCCGTGAACATCAAGGGCTCACTCACTTGTTCTTCGGTGAGGCTGACATGAGCCCTTATCGACACTCATCGATACTCAGCGACTCTCATCGATACTCAGTGACTCTTAGCAACACTTCGACGTTGAGGAAGCTGCCAATACCACCATATTTCCCTAAAGAGTTGATCTATCTAATCTAGAAGCTTAAAATTCCAATCCTGAATACATGAAAGACTACGATAAACAAAACTAATAAAACAATGAATCTACCCTGACACCACAAGCAATCGCCCCACCGTCTCATCCATTACGCTTTGTGCACCCCCCCCGGCTATTGAACCCCCGCGAAGTCTCTTCGATATCTGTTCCTCACAATCATCGCCCTTCAGATCCCCACCAATGCGTACCTCTACCCCTTTCATAGACTCACGCCCCGACGCTCCTAAGCCTGTTTGCTTACATTTACCAAGTCCAAATTTTCATCATCCGGAGCACCAGACAAGACAGTCTCGCTGCCGCGTGTTAGACGCCCAAGTAGGTCAGACGACATTGGATCAGGCAGTCGGCTCCAAGATTTGAGAGTGAGCGGGGAACGAGCAATGGCGGATGCAACAGTATCAGCGACAGGGGGTGGCGGCATCCCGGGGCTGTCCTGACCGGTACCCCGGGTGTCCGCGACATCAGATGATGAGCCGGATCATCCTGGAAGGGAAATACTAGGGGCGTCTCCATCTTGGTGATCCCCTGATCAATTGGCGTTCCCGTAATCAAATATGGGTGGTATCTGTAGAGGCCTGCCATGCATGTTCCCCATATGGCCTGCTGCAGAATCGACCCAATCAGGGACGGCATTCTCATTGAGATATTGGTCAGCTCTTAACAATGGTGTCGCCGGTGGTGTGTCGCCCGCGTCGCGGTAATAATAGACTATGAGATCGACGGGGTCATCGAGAACTGGATTCAACAGGAGCCAGGCACTTACCATTTCATCGCTATCGATGAAAACATAATCAATGCAAGATACCCATTCGGAAAGAACCCTGCAGAGCCTTCGGCGGCCTTCTCCAGTGGCACCACGTATATAGCGAATTCTGTCGTTTGGTACTTTTCTCGAAATGATAGCTGACAGCCCCAGGATGTCATAGGAATCTAATTTGGCGAACTGGACTCCATTTATATGGGGGGGACGCCAATGCAGCATGTTATAGTCAGGCCTAAAATTTAAGTTCACCCTCCGTTCTGGTATCTAAGCCTGGCCGCGTCTGGAAGGCCAGGTCCAAACAATGGGCACACCACGGGGCCTCCCATGTAAAGCACTCCAATTTAATAATCATGAGTCAGCAAGTAAAAACACAGAAGGCCCTAATTGTTATGAAAGAAACTAACCTTGGGGCAAAGGGTCGGGAGCCGCATAATTCCCACCCCTATGAAGCACCCTTGGAGTCGGGACATTGCTTCTTACCAGAGACGGAGTCGATATCTCTGTCGATACGTCTGGCGTGGGCATCTGATAAATCGCTGGCTCATCTGGTGCGTTTAGGCCATTCTGAGCATAATAGTTTAGAGGAGGAGCATGTGCTAATGGATTAGGAGGAGCGTTATCGGCAGGAAGGGCAGATGCCTTTTGCCCCGGAAGAGCGTAATTCGCAGGAAGGCCCAGTAGGTTTTCACCAGGAGGAGTGTAAATCGCAGGATGAGGAGCTATGTTTTGCCCCGGAGGGGGGTAATTCCCCTGCTGATCAGGTACATTTTGAGTCGGTACACTTTACGCCCCTACACCTTGCGCCGGAGGGAGGTAATTCCAGTGATAATTAGGTACTTTTTGCGCCACTACACCATGCGCCGGCAGGAGCTAATTCTCCTGATAAGCAGGTACATTTTGAGTCGGAGAGGGGTAAGCCGGTGGAACGTTGTGGGAAACTGGACCTGAGTTTGGTACAGTCGTTGTGGGACCCCATTGGTCTGGGGCGTTGTAGCGTAGGAACTGATCACTGAGCATGATCCGATCATAGAAGACTCCATTCTGGCCCAGTGGTGCCAGGCCTGTAGAACAATTCTTCACCGTGGTTCTCAACATCATCTCACAGTCCTTAACAAGTTGAACTACAGCCTCATCGATCTGGCGCATAACTGCCCTGTTAGTCGCAGCCCCAGCTGTGACATGGCTGTCGCAGGCAGGACGCAGTGTCCTCATACCAGCGACGATTTGCTTAAAATGGTGGTCAGGGAATGTACGGATTTTCCTAAAGCCCCTTGCAAGCATCTAATCCTTCACCGCCTCCCACCATTCGCCATACAAGTGGTTGTCGTCTGGTATGCCCATTGATAACTTGTGATCAACAATCTTTGGATAATTGGAGTGTCTTGAACTTATATATCCTCTCAGAGATACCGGCGGAAGGTGATATGTTTGGCCTGCCGGAGCCTGCAGGTTTCCCGCATGTAGCATAGAGACGTACTCTATGTTATTATGTGCCATATCACTAAACCTTTGGGTGTATACCTTGCCACCGGGGTCAAAATAGCCTGCATTGTGAATTCGGTGGATATCGTGGACGCTGTGGGCGTGAGTTAGTTCGGGGTATGAATTGTGTGGAATTCATGGAAGTTGTTAATGCGAGTTGATTCCGGGTATGAGTTCATTCCATCAGGATCAATGCTGATTATATATACAACTCTCAGTCATTGAATGCTTTGAATGCCTCTTGATGCTTTTCAAGAATTTGTAGTTCTGACACTAGCATAGCCAGGGCTTTATTGACTCATGTTTATATTAGAAATGAAACATCCCCTCAGAAACATGACCGTCGTGAAACATGAAGTTCGCCGAGCCCGTTCATGAAAGAAACCATTGCTGATAGTGCGGGACGTCTACATTTAGGACGCTAAACCGAATTCACCTATATTCACAGTTTAAAATTCAAAGTGTGCACACCTATTGAACCTATGTGCGATCCACACGCCTTAGGATCAACCCTAACTACTCCTGCGATGCCTAGCAAATGTCCATTGTGTCGACAAAAATACACCCAAGCAGCAGCATATGACAAACATTTACGGACTATCCACGCTAATGTGAACATTATCCTCGCCTCCACTACTATACGATATCCATCATCGGCCAGCCATGTTTTTGACACGCAAACCAACATGGTGGGGGCACGTCCGGATTCCGACTATGAATCCGATCCCGAGCCTACTGGATGCGAGCATGACCTATTGCGTGCTGATGTTGTGTACGAGTCTGATACTGAAGTGCTTAACAACAGTGCCTCTTTTTGTGGCGGCCAACAAGCGCATTTTCCGGGCGCTGGAGAAGCAATTGGGGACGTAAACGAGTTCGAGCAAGAAATCAGACTCCATAATCTATGCTACGACCCATGGGCACCATTCCCCAGTGGGCAAGGGTTCAGGCTTGCCTCTTGGCTCCTTGAGAGTAAAGTACCGTAGTCACGAATCAACGAATACTTCGCGAGTGGCCTAGGCAATTCTGAGTCTGTCGGCTATGAATCTATGCACAGGCTCAAGATGCACCTCCGCGAATTGGATCCGTACAGTCAAAATCTACAATCGTTTGAAGGATAGGTAGTGGACGGAAACAGAACTTTATCATTCTTCTATTGCAATGTCCTAGATTGTCTCAGATATCTCCTTCGTCAAATAGCCTACGGAGATGACTTTGTTTACGCGCCACAGCGTGAATACGATCATATAGGACAAGGGGTATATGCAGATATGCATACAGCTGACTGGTAGTAGGACATTCAAGTAGAGTTTCTTGATCTCTTTCCTGGCAGCGCTGACTAACTGATTATAGCAGACACTTCCATCTGGCACAACTGTGGTTCCAATCATTGGGATGTCGGATCAGACCTATCTGAGCAACCTTTCCGGTTACAAGAAGGCTTGGCCAGTCTATTTGACTCTCGGAAATCTTCCAGCAACCTGGCGTAATAGACCCGGATCCTTAGCAGTTCTCCTTCTTGCTCTATTTCCGGTTCCCCTCAAACTTACAAAGTCCTCCACAGACCACTTGCAGAGGCAAATTAATGCCGACACAGTACGAGGCGTCTTCCAACCCCTGTTTGAGCCCTTGCAGAACGCGGCGCTGGAGGCCGTCATTATTGACTGTGCCAACGGGAAAGTCCGGAGATGCTTTCCAATATTTTCCGCGTGGATTTCTGACTACATGGAAAATGGTGCGCTTCACGGGATAAAATCGAATGTTTGTCTTAAATGTGCGGTGCTTCCAGGAGAATTGGGAACCGACGCCATCAGCCACCACGCCCGAGATTGTACAAGATAGGAACGTTGCGAGCGGGAATCTGCCAGTGATAACTCCCGCACAATCTTTGTAACTATGCATATGGATCTTGAGAAAAACGTGTTTCACGGGCTTCACCGGCTTTCAGCGCCTGCTCTGCATAAGCCAGATTTGCTTCATACAGTTTATCTTGGGTTATTCAAGCACTTAATGGACTGGATCTCGGGCTTTCTCAACAAACACGCCTAGCTCTAGGCCTTTAACAATACCTGGAAGGCCCTACCACCATACCAAGGGTTTTTTGTACCCAACAAGGCCTATGGCGAGATCATGCAGTGGCAAGGAAAAGAGATGAGAAACCTTGGGTTGGGTCTGTTGGGGGTTCTCGCCGTAGCACTGCGCCAGCCCGACAGCCGGCAAGTAACACCTTTGAAACATGCTCTATACTGTGTCCGGTCACTTGTCGACTTCAATATGATAGCGCAATATCAAAGTCAGACCCCCGTGACCATAGCCTATATGGAGGCATATCTCAACCAGTTTCACAGGATGACAGATATCTTCTTGGAGTTTCAAGTTTCTAAACGAACACGGGCCAAGGTTGACAAGCAGCGAAAGGAGGTACGACATTAGCGAGCCCAGAGCAACATGCAAGTGGCACCGTCCAAGCGGGGCCGGCGCCTTGAAGACGATCAGGATGAGGAGAACGACCTCTGTATGGACATGATCCATACGGAATCCCATTTCAACTTTGTTAAGATGCATCGGCTAAGTCACTTCTCTGATCATATACAGCAGTTTGGCAATATCCCAACGTATTCCACCGAGATCGGGGAGCTCGCGCATAAGGAACAGATCAAGGACGGATAGCGACTCTGGAATAAGAACAATGTCAAGTGACAAGTTCTCCACAGCTACGGTCGTGAGTATGCAATCCGAATCCAACTTTTAAACCTAAATTCGCTCCGACGTCGGGGATCCCATCTAGGTGACGTTGTCCTCCGCTATTTAGATAAAACAATAAGTACAGTATCCACTCCGGCCCCTCGTGCAAGGATCTTGAAAGGTCGTCATGATGATGTGTCTGATGTTCTTGATTTTTGCCAGGTGGTAGGAATCTCTCGTAACCGGATCTGTTTGGAATTGATTCGATAGAGCCGACACCACCTGCCCACTCAACGCCGCCTTTCCGAAGAACCAGCAATACTCCAACTACTTCCTGTTGAAGTACTAACGCAACTCGAAATCCCTGTTTTGGCATTCCAGCAACCAAACGTTTACGACATCCATCAGGGACGATGGACAGGAACAAACCAATTTCAGAATCAAAACAGTCGGAATGATTGGGTTTGGGTACAGGGCGGAAGCGAGGAGACGTATGGTGCGCTGAGGGGTCGTCTCCCGGCAAAGCTCGTAGCGCTCTTTAAAATCTGGGACTGCAGCTAAGACACTGTGTGGCAGTTGGCAGGTGTTCAGATCTTGAGCCCAGTGAACTCAGGCTGGCCCTCTAATATACACGGTCTTGTTACGGTTCAGCTGAGAGACGATGCGCAAGAGTTTACATTTGTTGACATAGGGACCATTCTCGACCTGACTCATCTCATTCCAGATGAAGACCGGCGCTGGCTCCTGAACAGCCGTATCGACTTGAGAACGTTTAACGAGATTTATTGGTTATACAAACAGGGGTATGATGGATATGTGCGAAGGCATATATCGGATGCCATGGCAAGCTGTATATATTCTGTGTACTAGTATGAAGAAAATATATAATTACTACATGAGTTAAACATGCGAGTGATGACGACTCTCGAGCGACGCCACAGGACATTGGCTGGTGCAAGGCTAGTACAGGGTTCACGCCAGGAGACTAAGGGTCGGAGTATGATAATCCTGACGGCTTCCGGAAGGAGCTGGCGAATTGAAAGCTTCAAGATGCTGGGATATGGAGAACAGGGGGGACGTCAAGTCCGGATGCAAGGGATCGTTGCTGCGCAACTCAGGACGCAATCGTGCCGTGCAGGGGTTGGGGATGGACTCGGGACGCACGGGAAGCGTATTGACGCTGGAACTGAACACACGACGTATGGGACGCACGGGACGCAGTGAGGGCGCATCTGATGCATATGCTTTTTTTTGCTGATGTCCCACCACCATTTGCTTGTTGCTGCTCTTTTTTGAACTCCAAATATTTTCATTCTCTTTCTTCCTTCCGCCAACGTATCAGGTTTGACCCAGGTATCCGAAATCGACTCATAACCTCCACCCATGTGGGCTTACGCTGGGTGGTTCGCCCCGAAGGCATAGACGCTATATCCCAGAATGATAGCACTCGGAGCCTGTAGCTAACACTATATGTCTCACGGTCCCCTGATGAGATACGTGTTGGGATAACTTTGGTGTTCTTTCTTTTGTTACACGGTTGCTATGAGGGATTTCCTTTGTAAGGTTACGACAAATTGTATTGTTTCCTTGGTTCCGCAGATATGCGACTCATACTGGGGTATGAGTCGGGCAGCAAAGGCTGTGCTAGGATTTCCTTCTATATAAGGGGGGGCTCCGTCCCTTATTTCCTTCATCTTTCTCGTCCGCTCCACCTCCAGCAATTGAAATCTCAACATCATGAGAAATCATGGTGAGAGTGTCTCCCGCCTCTGGTCTCTCTTGATGGCTTCTGCCTAGTCGGCATTCGACAAATCGTGACCTCGTCTCTGTCCTCCGTGTTCGTACTTCTTGGTTTCTGGCGCGCCCTCCCTCTCCCGCTTCCCAGGCGTTAGATCCGCTTGCACCGGGCTGCTACACCCCAGCTGGCACCTTACTGCCTCCTTCTTTTTCCTCTCCTCGGGCTTCCCTCTCGTCCGGGATCCTCACCCGTAGTGACGCTCTCTCTCCTGTAACAAAGGACCACATGAGAGAGGCAGTAATTTCGTCCGGTCGGCTCTTGGTCTATCCGTTGTGGCTGGCATCCTCTCTGCTGCGTGGCTCTCCTCGACGGGTGGCTCCGCTCGCCTTCTTCACCTGCTACGCCACTTACTCTGCGGTCGCAACTCGTGTCGGTTACGGTATTCTATGGTATTGCACTATCTCCTTGGATGTTCCTGAAGTCCGATGCGCGCCGATTACTGGGCAGTCCGCCCGTGTCATGTCTTGCCCCTACGCCGTTAGGTTCGGGCAATTCCCTTAGGCACCAGGCAACAGCAGTTTTATCCTTCCACTCTGTCGGCCCTGGGCCGTAAGATTCTTTTCTTTTGTTAAGGGGGGCCTGCTGAAGGGTTTCTTTGCTCCTGTACATCTGGATCTTGATTTTCTTTGTGTTTGGCTTTCCTGTGCTTTCCTCCGCATTAGTTTAGGCTGGTGGCTGGTGTGCGGTTGGCCCCATACCATAGGGTCTTGGGAGTGCCGTTTTGGTCTTCATGGTTGATTACTTTTCTACGGGTGGGGGGTATTTGTTTGTCCCATGACGAGGTGAAGCGGGCCATTGGATTGTTTCATAGTTTTGTTTCGGCCACAGCTAGTGCTCCATGCTGTTTCTTGTACTTAACAACGAATACATGATGTAAAATAAAATAAAATAAAATAAAATAAAATAAAATAAAAGTCCCTTATTTGCTTGATTCTTTACGCTACCTGGTATTTGTTTCACGACTCCTGTACTTCAGAATATAACATCTTCTATTCTGATATCCAAGATCCACGCCAAGAACCCACAAACCCTGACCCTGATCTACCGTTACGCGATCAGCCTTGATCTGAGATTGTCATCTCCGAACCCTCACGCTAAACGACTGTCATTGTGTAGGACCTTCCTGTCGTTGTGTGCCTTGGACTAACGTCCAGTGCCAAGACCCCGTTACACAAGGTAGCGTCTAACGAGGATCGAACCAACACAACACCATGTCTTGACGTGTCGAACTTCCGACCGCTGCATCAACTGCCTTGACCGAATTGTCGGCGGTTACCAACTATGAGTTTGATCAACTCCCCGAAGAGCAAATCAGACAGCCGCTCCGCACGGCGCGCGATCTTGCTACCTCACTCAACAGGCTCCTAGCACTCCCTTCCATTTCCCAACACGGCACCCCTGCACCGCTCGAACGCCCCCTCGCTTCCAACAGCTACAACAACGCGTTCAAAATCTAACCAACGAAAGTGAAACGCTTCCTGAAGAACGAGATGCACTTACCGAAGAACGGGACGCTTTGCTTACAGAGGGACAAGGACTGGAGGCAATGTACAGAGCCATCGAGACTGACCTAGAGCGCGACAGAGCCACCATAGTTACCCTTAACACCGCGTTGACCAATACGAACACTGCCCTGGCAACTGCAACTGCTGCACTTGCAAACACGGGGGGACCTGCTCCACCAGCAGGCGAACGACCCCCTAAGCGAGAATCAATCCCGAAGCCACAGGAGTACGACGGATCCCCAGACCAACTCCGCCCATTCATTGCGCAATTACGTACGAAGTTCCTCGGAGATGCCCACAACTTTGTGGATGTCGAACATTGGTTGGCATATGCTGTTGGGTTCCTGAAAGGGTAAGCTTACGAACAAATCCTCCCACTTATTGATGAAGGACACATTAATATAGCTAGTGTGGAAGCCTTGATCACCCTACTCGAGAACGCCTTCGGTGACCCTGATATGGTCCATACCACCGAACGGAATCTACAAAGCCTACGTCAAAAGAACCGTAACTTCTCTGACTACTTAGCGGATTTCCAACGATATGCAGCCGAGGTATCTTGGAACGATGCTGCTAAGCGAACCTCATTGTACGAAGGATCAAGCGCCGAACTCAAGGACGCTCTGGTAACCCTGGACACTCCGGATGAACTTGACCAATATATCGTATTGCTCAAATGTGTAGATAACAAGATCCGTACCCGCGCCGGGAAACGAGAGGGGTCATCTTCTACATGGAGATCACCTACCACAACCACAACCACGACACCAAAACCGGCTGCTCCTCCTACGCCTACAACCACCGCTACCGGTACTCAAGCGGGCCCCATGGACCTTTAGGCTGCACGACACCGTCTATCACAAGCACCACGTGCAGATCGGATGCGATGCAGCCCATGCTTCTACTGCAGGGGCGCAAACCACATGGGTCGACAATGTCCAAACAGACAAAGTCACTTCAGAGCCAATGCTGCTGCCATTCGTGCACCTCCGCCAGTAGTTCCTGAGAACTCTCGTCCCGAGTCCGAACACTCGGAAAACTAACCGTCCCATGTACAGTCCAAGGCACTGTCATGGGACAAAAATCGCATTCTTCATTACTTTCTTTATCCGGTTTATCTCTTGACAACATGGAGAATGGGGTTGAAGATAATCATCTGGTACTGGCATGTACGATTGTTGACAACCATAACGAGATTAGATCTCATGCTCTAATAGACTCGGGAGCAACTGGATACGCCTTTGTCGACAAGGCTTTCGCCGAGCCCCATAACTTTCCTTTGTTTGAACTTAAAGCACCACGACCTTTGACGGTCATCGACGGACGGCCTGTGAGTTCTGGAGCAATTACTCACATCACCAAGATCGGGTTGTCGATTAACAACCACCATGAAATAATTCCTGCTTTTGTTACCACGCTTGGGGGATACCATTTAACACTCGGTATACCCTGGTTAAAACACCACGATGTCAAGATTGACTTCGCTTCTAACTCCCTTACTTTTGAATCTGAATATTGTTTGAAGAACTGCGTTAACGACGTT
>Ga0307509_10005154_pt1 | contig 18350 bp, 18 predicted proteins | sample 10_EM_MG_FD_202245 | JGI IMG/M metagenome (GOLD analysis project Ga0307509, IMG submission 202245) | Populus trichocarpa ectomycorrhiza microbial communities from riparian zone in the Pacific Northwest, United States - 10_EM | ecosystem: Host-associated > Plants > Roots > Unclassified | place...
CCACCATCTCCGGTCTGTCACGTATACCCCAGCAAATGGCGACATCAGCCCAAGATAGGTTTAGCTTGTCGGATTAACGAGATCTAACACAGCCAAATGGCTCAGGCTATACCGTGTCAGGAAAGCACTAATCCTTCTTGAGAACTTTTGACTCAAACCCCAGAGATTAGCGGCTGCCGGAGATGGTGGATTTCACGAGATTTTACGGTACTGTGCCTCGCTGAGGGCACTACCTCGCTCAGGGCACGGTTGGTCTAACTAGAACAAGGTGAATTGATTGTGAATTGTGACTCTTTTTTTAGGCGGGGTTGTTGTCTGTGATAGTTGGTGATTTGTAGCTTCCTCTGCTCCAGAGAGTAGAGACATATTTGCCCGGGTTATTGTTTTTCACTACGGTAAATATTTGTGAGAATCCTGCCCTCAAGGGCTTGTATTTTGCCACACTTTCTTTTGACCTCTTAGCGTGAAAACGAGCTTCACTAATTAATGCGGTTAGTCTCGCCTAACCTTTGCTGACTAAGCTTTCACCAAGACTTTTGTCTACTGACTGGATGAGGGTGGGGGATATTGAAATTTTAATTATGTTATTAACTTTCCCGGGTATCTCATGTTTGATATAGGGAGTGTGGTTTCTAGGAACTTTCATCTCCATCGGCATATGGGCGCCAGGAGTATGCTGTCAAGGAGAATACGGTAGGTTTTGCGAATGTCTCATATCTCGCTTAGAGTGTGGGCATGCTCCCGGCCAGTGTTTCCTTTACCCTCATCAAAAGTTTATGATAGCTTAAACAATGTGAGTAGATGCCGTAGTTACCTTTTGTCGTAGGAGGTTCATACTGAATCCCAGTAAAAGGTTAGACCCAATAATTCACAATTCTATTGAGGATTGGCCCCTGGCCCAATCCAAGGCGGAGATACCCGGAGAAGAAGTAGTGTCTTCCGGACAGAGCATAATTCATTTAAGGTGAGTCTGCTGGACTCTTTAACTCTTATTCGTGGTTCTGTGGACTTGCCCAGTTAAGCTTGTCGGGGTGTACTGTACCAGTAGTTTGGCCATTTTCGTTACTCATTCCAATCGTGGATTTACAGTGAGCCACAGCGAAGCAGGAACATGCTGAGGCAGGAACGCCAGTGGGACTTTTGTAAAACGAATATTACTTGTACAGTATGGGCATTGTTGTTATAGTGGACCCGCTTTGTCGTGGAATGTCGTACTGTATGAGTTTGTACGGAACCTTCGTCTTGATCTGTTGATAGCTTCTGTTCGCCCTAGCTACTCCAGGTTTTGGTGCGGCATACCGGTAATCTGGTGAAACTAGCTTTTCTCGCGAAGAGGTCAGGATAAGGTGTGTCAGGATTTTCAAATTAAGGTTTCTCGCTGTTATTTCTTTTAAATAAATGGCAAGGGTCTCGAGAGCGATGCACTACGGGTACGGTAAATATTTTGGAGAATTCTCCCCGTGGGAGCTATTCGCCACTCAGAGGAGCTCTTGTATTTCGCCACACTGTCTTTTGATATCTTGGCGTGGAAATGAAATTATGGAGCACAGTACCCTTCCGCCACATCGTGAGCAACCCTCTCTTTTTCTCCGGCCATCGAGAGGCTCCCTTCACCGAGTTTCTCACACTCGGCCCTAATAGCTGGTTGCCCCCCCACCTCGCATCGCTCACAGTGGTGTGGGGCCATGCACAAGAAAAACAAAAATCCTCAGATCGCGACAGTTACTGTATTATTCTGAGAATATCTCCGGGGTGGAGATTTTTACTACAGGACAGCAAGGTGGTATGTATACTACCCTTGAGGGAGTTAGTGATAGTAGCAGTAAGGGTGGGGATTTGGCATATGGATTAGGTCCTGGTTAGTCGTTAGGTTCGATGGCAAGAAATGCTGATTTAGTAGAACCCACCCGGGGCAAGGTATCATAATTCGTTAATTCAGCATTATACTAGGCTGTAATGATAGCCCTAACCCTCATCTCCCCCCCCACACCGGGTTTTTGGACCTACAGGCCTCTCCCGACTGTGAGATACATGGAATAGGCGGGCGGCCTGTAATTATGTGTGGTTTATGAAGAGAAGGAATGGGCAGCGCATGCAGTGGTATAAGCTGCCTTGGAGATGCTATCGTGACCCGAGCTCCCAGTGGGCCTAATTCTACCTACTTACAGAATAGCAACCTCACGAACCCACAAAGAGATTAACTGATGGATTTCCGCACATCACGGTGATAAGTAAGGCATTCCGTCCGGGACCGGGACACCCGGTAATGCTTCTGACAACACAGTGCGAAACACGAGAGTGGGTTTCCCGGGAATAAGTCATGATCGGTAGGGAACCGGGAGAGCTTGTCCTAGCCCAACTCCTTTACCAAGTCAAAACTATGAGGGGACTGCGCGAAGCACCTCGACTAACTTTTCCATACTTACCCAGTAACATGTCGTCTTACCCGCGGTTCCTCCCCTGTGGGGTAGCTATCCTGACCGCTATCCTGGAGGTCTTGGTAGGTCCTTTGGTTAGAGGGTCACCTTCATAACCAATCACTCGCACTAGTTATTGTTCGTTTTATTGTAAAAAGCGCTTGATTTTGGGTGAAAAAGGGAAGCCGCACTCTATCTTCCTTTTTTACCATCTAGCTATGATATATGAATCGGAGAATGAAGTCTATTACATAGGGCGGTTGAGTTACTGATGACTTGGTATAACCAAGGCTTTTGTCTAGTAGCTGTATCTAGTGATAGATGGCTCTAGAGAAAGGCTCAGGGAAATTGTAGCATTTTTGTCGAGATACATAGTAATATACCTTTGGATATGTACTCTACTTTCTACCCTCCTGAGTGCGACATAGCTGTTCTGATTTGTTTACCCCCGCTTTCAAGCTGTCTGATTCCAGCTCATCCCATCTGCCTCTTCTCCCATGTTATCACTTGACCAATTGATTAGATTTTTTTCCAATTCTGCTCCCATTCACTTTCTCCTGTCTTCCATATTGTTTCCTTCGATCTCTTTCCCACTGCGATTATACCGGCGCGTTGCTGTTTCGCTGGATGGATGGTGGGTCTCTCCGCCACTTTCGCATGGAATCGAGTTTTTAAGCATCTCTCTTTCCCCAAGTCTCCTGCACAAAAGCTCGGCTATCCCACACCCTACAGCGGTTCTTCTTACGGGCAGCGGGGGTGAAGTTTTATAAGGTGAAGGTGCTCATTTTCGGTGTAAACTCGGGGGAGTCGCGAATGAGAGGGCAAGTAAACCGCCGAATCGCTACACATTGAGCAAATACCTAAAGAGAGTTGGGTAGGTTTAGTGTAGCGCTAATCCGGCGATTACTGAATGATACGGTGTATTAGTTGGGATGTCTATCTGGAGGAGCCTGTTAGGCGGGGTGCCTTAAGGTGTGTCAACAGCGGTGGAGTTGGTAGGGGGTTAGTTGGGTAGGAAATGGTTTTTCTTTGGTGGCCAACAACGTCAGCAAACTCGTTCGTTATGTACTATCAAAGTAGAGAGGCTTGTTCTTATGGGAGTAACTTAACAACTGTGCTGAAAGTTTGGCCTTATAATCCGCGGGCACGGCGGCTGGTGGCAAAATTCTCTATAGGAAAGACCGGCATTAGTATAATACAAAGTCCGTCCTAGCTAACATCGGATAACCTCCGTACAAATCTCTATCCAATTTGTGAGAATAAAAAACATATCCCCATAAGTTATCCCCTCGTCTCACCAAGCAACGATAAAAAATAAGGTATAAAAATAAGCTTTAAAGAAGCGGATCTCTCCTTCCCCCGGCCGTATCCTCTGACCGTGATATTTCCACTGCTGCCTATAGAGCGTAGACAGGGTTTGGCGATTGAGGTCTGTCCAACTCTCGGCTTCTCGAATGCTTTCGTTCCTGGGAGTGGTGGCCGACGCGACGGCTCCTTGGACAATAGAGAGGATTCTGACAATCAAATTCTCCATTCTTTTTTTCACCCTATATTGGCGAGGGGGGGACTGCTCTTGCGAGTTAGGCCGAGTTGTGGCTTGTTCTTGCGGGCTAGGCGTCTCGACAGTCACTAGGCAAAATGTCTTAGTGATTGCTTAGTCAGTGAGGACTAAGCGAGAATACCTAGTCCGACACCCTCCCCCAGCTCCACCACAGTGGAAAATCACGTATGGAGTATCATATTATCATACTCTGCGCAACCTTGGCACGAGTACTGAATGTATTCTTACACCTTTACTACTAAAATAATATTTTGTTTTAATTCTTCGCTTTGTTCTACCACCGAAATACCATCATTAGCCTCCCCTCAGAGTCTGTCTAGGGAAATCATAGTACATGAACTTGGCTACCGCGAGAAACTTCTTCGAGATCATTATAAGATCGTGTCAGGGGCGTATTGCCCATTCGCGGTTCCAGAAGATGACCATTACTATCAGTAGCAGTATTCCAACAAATACCAGAGTTGTGATCTGCCAGAATTTGGGCAAGGATATTTGGGGGGTGCGGTGCTATTCTACCGCCGAATTCCTCTATGGTCTGCATGCCGAAATACTGATAGGATTTCTTGGCACTTACTCGGGTCAGGGGATAAGTGATGAGATGAACAGGGGTTTATGGGTCCGGGCACTTGGTACAGTAGAGGTAAAAAATGATTTAATTTTGCAGGAATAATGCCAGGAAGGGTGAAAAGCTTTGGCATCTTGACCCCCTGTCCGTCTCATCATTCACCTCCATACCCGAGTATATCGCGGATAAGAGGTAAAATGACGAACTACAAAAGCTGAGAGAAAGGATCGCTAAGGAGTGAAGCCCTCTCCCCTTGCAGCCTGATTTCGTAAAGCATGTCTCCGAGAGTGATCTGGGCCTCCTCTGTCGCTTTTGCTGTTTTCATGACGGCATCTTCGATGCGATACACTGCGCCTACTCCTTTTTGAGCCGTTTTCTGAGAGGGGGTTGCTTTGGACTGATCAGACTTCAAGGATGCGGAAAGCTGCCCACTGGTTAGCATTCTTGCCATGGGCCCAGGTGTGGAAATTATACAATTTTTCTCCGGATATCCATGCTCTCTACTAACTTGCGGACTTTCTTCATGAAACATTGCCTCTCCCGAACAACCTCGTCAATGGCGCCCAAGGTATTCGCCCATATCTGGTCGGAGATTTCCGAGAGGATAGGGATTGGGGCAATATTCTTGTAGAAGGGATTTCCACGGAGTGGGTACCCCTTCTCGGGGCCCTTAATTTCGGTTCGACAGCTTGTAAAGAATAGATCGTGCAGATTCTGGAGAACGGCAATCTGTCGTTCAGCCACACTGATAGTAGCAAGCAAACTTGCCGCAAGACAGTTAAGGGAGGAGATGAGGGCGCGGATTCTCATCTGCTTTCTCCTCCAAACATTGTTCTTTCGGTTTCGCTCATGTTCCTCTCGCCGCATCAACTGTTCCTGATAGGGGAGTCCTGTTTGTGAATATATGGGGGGAATATCTTCGGGAATCTCCTCCATCCCTTGGTTGTGTCCGTAGACCACTGCGTCTGATATCATTTGGTCGATATCCTGCTCCTGGTCGTCCTCAAAAGTTAATGGTAAATCCATTTGACTAAAAGACAGAATCGACTAACTAGTTTGCACAAGTAGGCCTGGAGTTTACTAAATATCCATGATTCCCCGTCCATACGATTGGCAATCATATGGATCATTGCACGAAAGGCACCGATGCGCTCTTGATGATTGCCCAGTGGGACTTGGTTTTTGGCACCGTCCTCCTTGGATCTGAAGGTCGCCATCGTGTCTTTAGAAATTACTTAGCAAAGATGCTTATGTCAACAGTAGGGAAAGAAGTAGAGCTTACAGTTGTCAAATATCGTATATCGCGCCTGATGCACCAGCACCCCTTCGGCACCACCGCCCCCCGGACCCACCACGTTAGGGTGGTCAGGAATATCGGTTTCCATGCGTTTGAAATGTAAGAGTTCAACGCTCTCGCTTTCCGGACCCATCGGGATACTGTTGTTAGATTTCCCGAAATATGGAAATGATACGAAAAGGGTGATTCTGTCTTCCGATGGACCTGGCTTGGCCAACTCCGATTGATTTTTGGGAGGTACCCGTAATGAGAAACCTGTTCTAAACCTTCCTCGACCAGGGAGAGCTAGAACTCTTCTCGAATGTGCTTCCCCGAAAGTAGCTGGATTTGGAAGGTGGAGCACTTTCGCCATCGAATTTAGCAGACCGCCATCCTACTTCCGGTAAGCACTTGCTTTAGGGGATAAAATTATAACGGGAGAGTGGTGTAACCTACGGATGTATCATAACATTGGGCAAAATCTCTTAAAAAAACCTTTAAGTATTAGCATGTGGAGGGGGGTTTGGCGCTCGCGGGGGGTGGCCGGTTAGGTGCAGCGCGGCATTGCTCAAGGCACAAATAGGTCATGAGAAAGTTGATTCATGGAAGGTAAACTTACACGATAGCCAACCGTGCCCGCGACTGTATTAATCGAGGGTTGATTACCTGGCTAAATTGTTCCGACTCTATGAGCCTATCCTTGGGTACTTGAAAGAATCTATCATCTTCGCCGGGGCCTCCTGAAGAAGGACCGCTTCCCTCAACTGGGGGATTTCCATCCTCGCGACTCAGCGAATAGTCAAAAATGACGACATCGTCCACTTTCCTATCCTTTAGTTTTTCGCTCGTGAGGTTGCGGCCCAGGCACAGGAAGCCCTCGTCATCGTAAAACTCTTGTTCGCCTATAGCTCTCCAACTATCCCTGTTTGTGTCTCCCATCTCGACTTAGTAACTCGGAGCTTGGTGGAGGGATATCGAGGTGGTTTCCTAGCTGCTTGTTAGCATGATAACGGTTGGTTAGGGAGCTCCGTTCTTATGTAGAACATTCAGTCCAGCCCAGGAACTCACAATTCTCGCGGCTCAGGTGAAGACCTTTGCCTGCCCAGGCAGCCGATCGCGCTTGGCAAGGGGGGGGGCACACCGGGTTGGGAGGAGGGAATTACTGCCCGAGAAAGCCAAACAGCAGTACCGTAGGTGGATCTGCAGAGAGGTGTACTCGTAATTTTCTGAAGTTTGCAAACACGACTGCTATTGCATACCGCCAAAATCTTGAGGCTCCGGGCAATTTTCGCCCATATGCAATAGCAGTTGTGTTCGCAAACGTCAGAAAATTACAAGTACGCGAGGACCAAAGTTGAACACAATTTATTAACTTCTGAGAAAAAAACAAAATAAGCTTGCGGAGCATCCGGTTAGCTTCAAACCCATAGGGGAGGAGGAGGTGTAAGGGTCTTTTATTTTTATGAAGTTATTGGTATGGGCAGGTATTTTTTTTTTGGGGTGGGGGGGGGGCAGATCGAGATGTCGAGGTATTATTGGTTTAGAGAAAAGACATTCGATGAGGGACTCACTATGACCTTTCTGCGGCATAGGTTGGCAAAGTTTACAAGACTTAACAAAAGATTTGGTCGCTGCTAGTAAATTTACCGCAGACTCTGTGAAAAGGGTTACAAAAGACGTCATATCGAGTAGGAGAGCGTGGTAGATAGTAGTACTCCGGCTATATGTTTCCCTCGAATCCTTTTTGCGGGCGGGATTGCCCAGTGGTGGACTGCTCAAGCCGCCAAGAATCCAAAATAATTCGGCCACGAGATCCATCACGGCTGTTGTCTTGCTCCTGTCTGCCGCCGGTACTCTGAAGTTTAACCTCAGACTTCCGTCGAAGAGCCTTCCGGTTGCCTAGCTACGTGCTCTGTGCTCCGTGCTTCATCCTCAAGCATGTATGATATCCAAATGTTTTTCCCCTTTGTTTCATCCTATCACGCTTTAGGATAAGGGACAGGACAACGAACCGAAGTGACAGCTAACAAGGCACCAAAAAATCTCGTGGCAAGCAGCAAACTTGGTAGGGTGTTTATCGTCCCCGCGGATTGGCCATCCCTTTTACGGTATTACTCATATCCATCGAATAAAGAAAAGCTTTGAGGTGGTTGCTAGAACTACACACCCAAAATTACTATTTTAAGCTATTGAGGGCAACCCCCCAAAAGAGAATTTTTCATATATCATACTTAAATTCGGAGGCTAGGTACCATGTCTTCCCCTTCGCTTGTGGAAATTATTTTTTTTGAAAATCTTTAAACCATTAAAATTTGATAAATCCTCCCCAAGTCGCCTGATAATTGAGTGTATCACCTGTGGGCTGCTCCCAAGGGCCAAAAAAAGGGCATTTTGCTAGCTTAGTTGCCATGCAGGCTTTGGGTTTGCGTCTGCTACTGGTACTCGAGTAGTCCCTCAGGCTTGCAGTAGGGGCAGCCAGGGCGGATAAACTATCTATGGGGAGTGCGGCTCCTCTGAACTTTCTTCTCTCCACCAGTATCTGGGTGCCCGGAGTACTAGGTACAAGTACGGTATGCTGCCAAGAAGAATACGGTAGGTATTGCGAATGTCTCATACCTCGCTAAGAGTGTGGGTATCCATCCCGGCAAGTGATCCTCCACCTCATCAAAAGTTTATCTATGATAGCTCAAACAATGTGAGTAGATGCCGTAGTTAGCTTTTATCCTGGGGGGTTCATGCTGAATCCTAATAAAAGGTTAGACTCAATTATTCATGATTCTATCGGGGATGGCCGGCCTCTAGTACTGCGGTAGCGCTGGTAGTCTAGTACTGTTTCTGTACGAAGGTACAGCACCTAAGTTTTGAATATTTTACTAGCAGGGGTGTTACGCTAGCAGGGGTGTTACGCTAGCAGGGGCCAAGGCAGCAAATCGGGTATAAGGGCAGCGAATTGGGTATAGTGGTTACCCAATTCACCTCCTCATCCCTGTTAGTCGAACATCCCCTGCTAGTAAAATATTCAAAACTTAGGCGCTGTACCTTCGTACTTGTACACTACTCCACTCATCTCTCTTCTATTTTACCTGAAACATCTTGAATCAGGTTGGTACGTCCCTTGGAGAGATTAAATCCACTACTCGAGGATTAGCCCCTGGCCCAATCCAAGGCAAAGAACCCGCAGAAGTAGTAGTGTCTTCCGGACTGAGTATAGTTCATTAAGGTGAGACAGCTGGATCACTTTAACTCGTATTTGTGGTTCTGTGGACCAGCCAAGTTAAGCTTGTTGGGGTTTACCTGTAATTTGACCATTATCGCTAGTCAATCCAATCGTGGGTTTACGGTTGGCCACGGGGAAGCAGGAGCACGGGGGAGCGGGGGCGTCAACAGAACTTTTGTAGGACAGAGATTACTTGTATCGGCGTTCTCGTTGAAGTGGTCTCGCTTCGTCACAGAATATCGTACTGTAGGAGTTTCTAATGAACCATTGTCTTGATCTACGAATACCTTCTGTTCGCCCTAGCTACACGAGGTTTCGGTACCGCATACCAGTAATCTGGTGAAACCAGTTATTCTTGCAAGGAGGTCAGAATAAGGTGTGAGTCAGGATTTTCGAATTAACCTTTCTCGCTTAACTTTAGTTGTTTCCTTTAAATAAAGGACAGGTCCCTGGGGCGGTGCCCTAGGCTAAATATTTGCGAGAATCTTCCCTATAGGGGCTATTCGCTACCTAAAGGAGCTGGAATGTTTCACTTCTTTTTGATATCTTAGCGTGAAAACGAAATTATGCGATACTCTTCCGCCACATCGGCAGCCCTCTCTTTTTCTTCGACTATCAAGAGGCTCCTTTCCCGATGCTTCTCACCCTCGGCCCTAATAGCCGGTCGTCCTCCTATTTTGCGTCGCTCACAGTGGTATGAGGCTATGCACAAGAAAAACAGAAATCCTTAGATCGCGACAATGACTATATTATTCTGAGAATAGTCCTGGGATGGAGATTTTTACTACAGGATAATAAGATGATATGTATACTACCCTTGAGAGAGTTAGTGATAGTAGCAGTAAGAGAGAGGATTTGGCAGGTGAATTAGATCCGAGTTAGTCGTTAGGTTCGATTGCAAGAAATCCTAATTTCGTAAAGCCTACCCGAGATAAGGTAATCTATTTGTTAATTTAGCATTATATCATACTACAGTAGATTGTATTGATAGCTCTGCCACCCCCACCTGCTCCGCAACCCCACCTCCGGTTTTGCTCCCACAGGCCTCTCCCGACTGTGAGATATGTTGGGAACGATGCTGCTCGCCATACTCTCCCGATACCTCCTCTGTTGTTTAGATAGCCGTCGGGGACCTACTTGTTTGACTTCGGAAGTACGCTGAGGATTCGGGCATATGTTTCGGCTTCGGGCGTGTTTGTGGAAACCATTTCCAATGCAGGAATGAGCGATGGGTTTGGGATCGTGCAGCTTTCGGGAAAGCCGGGGGAAAAGCCGGGAGAACAGTGGAAGCACGGTAAGGCCAGCGTGAGAGAGCTGGAAGCCCGGCGACAGTGGCAGAGTTTGTTTTCCTTTTGCTAGCTCGGGAGCCATGGTGGGGCAAGGGGAGACTGACATGGAGTGGTACTATGGCTCACAGACGGATATGATGTCTTTGTAATCGATATATACTCCTGTGATCGCCGTTAGTTAGTTAATTACTGAAGGAGACGCCGTTGAGCGCGAGACGTGGGTTGTTAGTGAAAATATTTTGCCCGCCTGCGAGTGTGCGATCGTCTTCGTTGGCGTTTCGTTTCACTCCTCGTCACACGCCGTGTACCGTTTTCGCCGTTGAAGTCTAAAAGGATGCATGGAATAGGAGGATGACTGGCAATTATGTGTGATTTGTCAAGAGAAGGAATGGGCAGTGTATGCAGTGGTATAAGTTTCCTTTAAGTTGGAAATGGTATAGTGACCCGAGCACCCGGAGGGCCTGATTATATCCACTCATAGAATATCAACCTGATGAACCCCCAAATAGATTAACTCATGGATTTCCACACATCACATGATCAGTAAGGCATTCTATCAGGGACCTGGACACCGAGTAGTTCTTCTGACAACACGATGCGAAACACGAGAGTAGGTTTCCCAGGAATAAGTCATGATCGGGAGGGAACCGGGAGAGCTCATCCTAGCCTAACTCCTTTGCCAGGTCAAAACACTAAGGGGACTCGGCGCGAAGCACCTTGGGTAACTTTCCATGCTTACCTGGTAATTTATTGTTTTACCCGCGGTTCCTCCCCTGTGGAGTAGCTATCCTGACCTCTATCGGGAAGGCCCTGGCAGGTCCCCCGGTTGGAGGGTCACCTTCATAGCCCATCACTCGCACTAATTATTATTCGTTTTGTTGTAATGTGGCGCTGGTTGTCACAAGCTTCCTGATAACCTCAAACAAGGAGCACTCTGAACTTATGCGAGGAGATGCGAGTAGTGGTTTGAGGGTTGTTTGGGACGGAGGAAAGAATGTTACGAATTGCAAGGGATGGAGCCCCGAGATGTCATGGGTATCTTCGAGGTTGGCCATTATGTAGTATATAGATATCATCTGCTTTTGTTGTCGGAGGAGTGAGATTAAGTCAATCAACCGTTCACAATTCTCACTAAAAGACATTCAAACTCTTTATTGAAACGCATCACGAAATTCTCTATTTACTTCACGTTTCCCTACCGATAATGCCATCCGCCCCCGGGGTTTCTGTCCGGCCTAAGGAATCCTCTGGAATCTTTCTTCGAGCGCAATGAGTAAGGTGTGTTTCTACCCTCGCTTGGACTTTCGCGTATGAATTCCTTGCCTTGGGAAATCATTAGGGGGGCGGTCGGCGGGTAGTAGGGTGTTTCTGTGGTATCTGGTTAGGTCATGGCGTAGTAGGTGTCCTGTCGTAGGGTGGAATTGGAGAAGGGGGGAGGTTTTGTATACCGGGCACCGGATCTCGGGTGGTTAGTTTGGGGGTGGTGGAATGAAATTGGTGGTTTGGGCTTAGACTACCGGTACCAGCTTATTATATTATTTCATGAAAGCCGGATTGGAGCTCCCGGTGAGGCCGATAGATATACCTTTATCAGGGAAAACTCTAGCGGGAAAGGCTGGGCTGGTGTTATGGGACGACCTGGCCTAGAAATTCGTGCCTTCTCCAGTTTACAGCAAAAATGGGGGATTTTGGGCACTCATGACTCGAATTGTACAAAAAGAATGTGGAATCAGTGAAATTCGTGTGCGGTATAAGCAGTTATTTGAGCATCCTTAGTGTTATAGAAAGCACCTCAAGGACCGGGGCGATTGAACCCCGCGCCAAGACCTCCGGAGTTCCCTCTCTTGGGTAGTTGGGGGGGGCGAGCACACCGCAAGAACTTGCCCCCCCCTCAGCCCTGGCTTAAGGAGGAAGGAAGAGAAAAAAGAGCCCTTAACTTACAGGCAAAAGAACCCCTAACGTCCTAGCGTGAGATACAGTTATTCTAGTTCTTAAAGTATGGGGGATTTTCCCACTTTGGCATGCGTGGGGTGAGGGGGGTTGCGATTTGATGTTGTGGTTGTTTCTCATATTGCGCTGTGGGGACCGACTGTCATGGCTTACCGCATCCGAGATTTGATGATATTAGTATCGGTCGGCCTCTGGGCAAAAGCCTTAGTGGGGCGCAAGCTCACATTGTTGATGCACTGCCCGCTCTCATAAGCGAGACTTAATGCGTGAAGAAAGATTAGATGAAACTTATCCATACAATTTGGAATAGGAAGATGATAATATAATACAATAGACGAAATGATAGCTGTAGTAATTAGCGATAGTCCTTCTGAAACCATATACAGTACTATTCCAGCTTTTTGCATCAACTGGTCTACTGACGCTAGAATGCGTAGTAAGCAGGGTGCCGGGATTTCTTGAGAAAAGCTGGCTGGTATTGTCTTTTCAGGGGGAGGCTCATAGGTCTTTTTCAGCCCTGTCCGGACTTCCGGAATGTTTGATGCTGGTGCTAGGAGAGCAGATTAAGCTCAAGCTAGGTATTTTCAGTTGGATTGGCGTTAATGGGTAGCGGAGAGTGGAGTTCAAAGATCAAATTTCCGCACTGGTCGTTCTGTGATCACTCGTTCTAGGCTTGTGGCGGGGATTGGTGATAGTTGAATTCTTGTTCAAAATAATATTCTTTAGTTCGTGTTACAGTTGTTTAGGCTATGGGACTAGCTGTGATACATGAAATAGAGTATGTAGTCTATTATATAGGACGGTTGGGCTAGTGATGACTTGGTATAACTAAGATTTTTGTTTGGTGGCTGTATCTACTGATAGATGGCTCTAGCGGTAGGTTCTGGGAAATTATAGCATTTTTGTTGAGATACATAGTATGGTACTTTCGGATATGTACTGTAATTTCTACCCTCTTGAGTGCGATATAGCCGGTTCAGAATTCTTCAGTCTTAAGTTAAAGCTGTGTGATTTTAGCTCTTTCTTTCCTTTTCTCATAAGTTATCACTCGACTAATTGAATGAATATGTGTTGTAAGAATTTCCGTATGAGAGTTGCAGGTTTGAAGAGAAAGTGAAGACTGGTTAAATGTGCGGACAGTATAGTTCAAGGAATGCGGACCAGAGTTGTTCCGATGTCTATTGTACTTGCTCCTTGGGTACCAGGCGGTGGTACTTATACCCGTGTGAGGTCCCTATATACCGTGCCAATAATGTGAGTCCCCCCAGTGTGCCTTACCGGACATACAATCATCACATTGAAGTCATTCTTCCAACATGTGTAATTCCGTTCTAATTCACTTTCTCCGATCTTCCGTATTGTTTCCTTCGATCCCTTTCCCACTGCCATTATACCGGCGTGTTGCGGTTTACCTGAATGGGTGGTGGGTCTCTCCGGCATCTTTCGGATGGAATCGGGTTTTTAAGCATCCCTCGTTCACCAAGTCTCCGGCACAACAGCTCCGCCATCACATCCCCCGCAGCGGCTCTTTTTGCGGTGCACCGGGGGTGAGATTTTGTAAGGTGAAAGTGCTCATTTTCGGTGTGAGATCAGGGGAGGGCCATAAACGAGAGGGCAAGTAAACCCCCGAATCGCTACACTTGAAGCAAATCCTAGAGAGGGTTGGGTAGGCTTTGTGTAGGGCTAATCTGGCGATTACCGAATGATAGGGTGTATTAGTTGGGATGTCTATCTGGAGGGGTCTATTACACGGGGTGCCTTAAGGTGTTCAACGGTCGTGGGGGGTTAGTAGGGGGTTGGTTGGTTAGGAAATTGTTTCGTTGCTGGCGAACATCGTCACCAAACTGGTTTGGCTAAGTGCTACTGAAGTAGAGAAACTTGTTCTTATGGGGGTAACCTAACGTCTGTGCGGAAAGTTTGGCATTACAATCCGCTGCGCAGCTGTCGTGGCGGTTGGTAGCAACATTCTCTATAAAAAAGACCTGTAGCTGTAAAATACAGAGTCGGTCCTGGCTAACGTCCCCGGATAACATCCGTACACATCTCTATCCGGTTCGTGCGAATAAAGGACACATCCTCATAATTTATCTCGTCTCATCACGCATCTTTAAAAACTAAGGTATAAAAATAAGCGTTAAAGGAGCAAATCTCTCCTTTCCCCAGTCCCCGTATCCTCCGACAGTGATATTTCCACTGCTGCCTATACAGCCTAGACAGAGTTTGGCGATTGAGGTTTGTCCAACTCTCGGCCTCTCAAATTCTTTCATTCCTGTAAGTAGTGGCCACCGTGGCCGCTCCTTGGACAATAGAGTAGATTTCAACAATCAAATCCTCCATTGTTTGCTTTCCTACGTAGACGAGGGGGGGATAGAAGGGCCATTGGCTGTTCTTGCTAGTTAGGCCGAGCTGTGGCTTGTTCTTGTGGGCTAGGCGCCTCGGGATCACTTACCATTACGACCGCCCAGAGAGACGACCACAGGATATTTCTGAGGCGCTTTCTGTAGCGTCTCGCCCAATCGCGGCCCCAGACGATGACAATTACTGTCAGTAGCAGTATTCCAACAAATAGGGGAATTGTGATGTGCCAGAATCTGCTAACCGACATTTGGGCAGTGCTACCGCCAAATTCTTTTAAGGTCTGCATGCCGAAATACTAATAGGGTTTCTTGTTAGTCGGTACTTGTATCGAGGATAGGAGGGGAAATACCGAAGTACAAAAGTTGAGAGGAAGGAAAGCTAAAGTTATGAAGGTGAAAGCATCTACCGAAAGCTTTTGCTGCACAATTTCGGAAAAAGTCTTCATGACAGTATTCTCGGTGCGCTTCATTATGTCTGTCGCTTCCCGAGCCGTTCTCTCTGATGAGGCCGCTTTGGCCTGATCAGACTTCAAGAATGCAGAAAGCTGCACAGTCGTTAGTATTCTTGTTATAGGCTCAGGTGTGGAAATTATACAATTTTTCTTCGCATATCCATATTCTCTACCAACTCCTTGACCTTCTGAATGAAACATTTCCTCTCCCGAACAACTTCGTCAATAGCGTCCAAGGTACTCGGCCATATCTGGTTGGAGCCCTCCGAGAGGATAGGTATTGGGGCGATATTCTTGTAGAATGGATTTTCACGGAGTGGGTGTCCCTTCTCGTAACCCTCAGTTTTTGTTCGACAGCTTGTAAAAAATAGATCGTGTAGATTCTGGAGAACGGCAATCTGTCGTTCAGCCACACTGATAGCAGCAAGCAAACTTGCTGAAAGCATGTTAAGGGAGGCCATGAGGTCTCGGATTCTCCTCTGCTTTCTCTTCCCAACATTTTCTTGCCGGGCTCGCACATGATACTCATACCATCGCCATTCCTCCTCCCCCCATGTAAGCCTCACTCCTGGTAGTAGCGCTAGGCCCACTGGGTTATCGGCGGAAGCTCTCTCCATCCCCTGGTTATCTTCGTAGATTCTTGCGTCTGATATCATTTTGTCGATATCCGCCTCCTGACCACCCTCAGATTAAAGATTAATTCAGTTGGCCAAAGGAGAGAATATACTAACTAGTTTGCACAAGTAGGCCTGGAGTTTCTCAAATATCCATGATTCCCCGTCCATACGATTGGCAATCATATGGATCATTGCACGAAAGGCGCCGATGCGCTCTTGATGATTGTCAAGTGGGACTTGGTTTTTGGCACTGTCCTCCTTGGATCTAAATGTCGCCATCGTGTCTTTAGGAATTACTTAGCAAGGATGCTTATGTCGACAGTAGGGAAAAAATAAAGCTTACAGTTGTCAAATGTCATATATCGTGCCTGATGCACTAGTATCCCTCCGATATCTTCGTCTTCCGAACTCACCGGTGCAGGGCGGTTAAGAACATCAACCCCCAGGCTTTTGAAATCTAAGAGATCAACGCTCTCGCTTTCCGGACCGATCGGAATATTGTTGCTAGATTTCCCGAAATATGGAAATGATACGAAAAGGGTGATTCTATCTTCGGATAAACCTGACTTGGCCAACTCCGATTGATTTTTGGGAGGAACCCGTAATGAGAAACCTGTTCTAAACTCCCCCCGACCAGGGAGCGCTAGAACTCTTCTTGAATGTGCTTCCCCGAAAGTGGCTGGATTTGGAAGGTGGAGCACTTTTGCCATTGGATTTAGTAGATTCTCATCCTACTTCCAGTAAGCACTTGCTTTAGGGGATAAAACCATAACGGGAGAGTGGCGTGACCTACGGATGTATCATAACATTGGGGAAAATCTCTTTAAAAAAAACCCTCAAGTATTAGCATGTGAAGGATAGGTTCGACTCTCGTGGGGGCAAGCCGGCTAGGCGCAGTGGGGCATTGCTCGGGGCATAAATACGTCATGAGAAAGTTGATTCAGGGGGGTAAACCTACATGATAGCCAACCTTTCCCGCGACTGGATTAATCGAGGGTTAATTACCTGGCTAAATTGCTCCGACTCTATGAGCATATCCTTGGATACTTGAAAGAATCTATCCTCATCTTCACTAGAGCCTCCTGAGGAAGGACCGCTTCCCCCAACTGGAGGATTTCCATCCTCTCGACTCAGCGAATAGTCAAAAATGACGACGTCGTCTTCTTTCCTATCTTTTAGTTTTTCGCTCGTGAGGTTGCGGCTCAGGCACAGGAAGCCCTCTTCGTCGTAAAACTCCTGTTGTTGGCCTATAGGTCTCCAACCATCAAAGTGGTGCGGCGGATCCTGAGCGAGGGTAGGAAGTGGTGGTGATCCCTGCGATAATTGGTGAGCGGATCCCAACGAGGGTTCCATGGTCGAACTAGGGCTTAGCGGAACAGCAGAGTTCTTGCTTGTATCTCCCATCTTAGCTTATTAACTCTGAGCTTGGAGGAATATCGAGGTGGTTTCCTAGTTTCTTGTTAGCATGATAACAGTTTGTTAGGGAGCTCCATTCTTATGTAGAACATTCAGTCCCGCCCAGGAACTCACAATTCTCTCAACTCAGATGAAGACCTTTGATCCCCCCAGGTAGCCGACCGCGCTTAGCAAGGGGGGGGACAGACCCGAGTTGGGAGGAGGGAATTACTGCCCGAGAAAGTCAAACATGCGCAGTAAGTGGATCTGCAGAGAGGTTTACAAGAGGACCAAAGATGAGCACAATTTATTAACTTCTGAAACAAAAACAATAGCAGCTTGTGGAGCATCTCAATTAGCCCCAAACCAACAGGGGACGAGGCGTAAATGTCTTTTATTTTATGAAGGTATCGGCGTATAAGGGCAGGCCCATTTTTTTTGGGGGGGGGGGGTTGAGATGTCGATGTATTATTGGTTCAGACAAAAAACAGTTGATGAGTGACACACTATGACCTTTCTGCAACATGGGTTAGCGGACTTAACAAAGGTCTGGCTACTGCAAGTACTGTAGACCCTGTGAGGCGGATTACGAAAGCAACCATATCGGGTTGGGAGGATAAAGTAGATAGTACAGAAAAACCCTTTGAGATTCACCATCAGACCATCCCTGTAAATCGAGACATTAGCCCAAATAGGTTTGGTTTGGCAAGTTCGTGAGATGAAAATAGGCCAAAGCGCTCAAGCTATATCTTGTTAGGAAAGCACTAATCCTTCTCAAGAAACTTTGTCTCTGAATCCCGAGATCAACGACCTAACTGTGACGGCGAATACCGGTAATAAAAGTTTTTATGGTACAAGTATCATACCCGGGTTATAGTTTTCCGTCGCCAAACTCCTCTTCGGGTGCGGGATGCCCTAGTCGCGCACTGTGCCCGCGGCCAAGAATTCATATCACTTCGGCCACGATATCCGTCACGGCTTTTGTCTTGCTCCTGTCTGTCCTCAGTACTCTGAAGCTTTAACTTCAGACTTCTATCGATAAGCCTTTCTACTGCCCAGCTATGTGCTCCGTGCTCGAGCATGTCTCCTATAAAAAATACAGGCTGAGGGGACGGAGAAAATGTGTAAAAATAGTTGAGAGAGATAGACTAGAAGAGGGCAATTCGATTGGGTACAAGATAGACGTTCAATTTCGCATATCATTTCTAACTACATGATCAGGGCCTTTTAAGATAGAATCTGTCTGCCCTAATG
>Ga0307509_10005155_pt1 | contig 18348 bp, 13 predicted proteins | sample 10_EM_MG_FD_202245 | JGI IMG/M metagenome (GOLD analysis project Ga0307509, IMG submission 202245) | Populus trichocarpa ectomycorrhiza microbial communities from riparian zone in the Pacific Northwest, United States - 10_EM | ecosystem: Host-associated > Plants > Roots > Unclassified | place...
TCCAAGTCTGTTTGACTATAGAAAACATTGTTCTAACAAAGTGAGGGCTGATTTATAATCACAAGAACATTTAGGTAACAAAAATGGGAAGAGGAGAAGAAACGTGAATAGATGGAGAGAGAAAAAATGCATATATTTCGATTATTTAAGGCACACCTGGCTCATTTGACCATTAATGGGGATGGCCCCTAGACCAAGCTTTCGAAGAACCAAAGCCAAAAAGTCAGTTTCTCTGCATGTCCGAGTGAAAACCATGGAAGTAGCTCCTTTCTTTGATGATAGTACATGTACAAGATAGCAATCCTGCAGCAAGCATACAAAATGAAACGAACCTAAGAGAGAGATTAATTATAGAGTAAAGGAATGGAAGCCGTTTTTGCTTCACTAAGCTTCCATTGGGGTATAAAATGCTGCAGTCTCATGAATAATTCCACGACTAACATCTTCAAACACCACCAGATGCATGGCTCACTGTGAACCATGCACAAACTCTCAAGTACTCATGCCTTCTCAAGGTATTTGGTGGTCAGCACCAAATATAATCCCTTTTATTCTTTAAGTTCTTCCAAGCGTTCCAATCTTAAAATTAGAAAAAAATTGTTGCAGGCATACAAAATCAAATCAGCTATGAAAACCAGGAAACAATGAAACATCTGATATTGCAGACAACAAGTTCCTTGTAACCAGAACTTCAGTATTCTTGATGTGTATTTGGATACGCAGCAGATGACAGAGAATTTCAAATGGGCTTGTGGAATACATCATATATGTAAAAAAGGAAGAATATGTGTGAAGCAATGCAACAATGGAAAAGGAAGAAACCTTGAGCGCAGCTGGCATGAAGTAAAACCCCTGCTCCAGCGTGTCAACAATGGAATATTTAAATGCTGCTTCGATCTGGAAAATTGAAATTCTGGCTTGTGAGGAAAACAATTAGAAGAGGAAAGTGATAGATGCATGAAAGTTGTTCCATTGCACCTTTACAGGATTCCTTAAACAAGCCCTTTGGAGTTTCTTCACCTGCAAAACCAAGATAAGAACTTGATCAAACTTTCAATCCTATCTCATTTCCCTCCATTAGGATGTACGGAAAATATTTCAATTGTCAACACAAAAAATATTTTGGATTTTATTATATCAAGCTCGTTGCATTTGTTCTAATTTCACTTTATTGCAAACCTTATGAACTTTGTAATTGGAAGAACCACAAGGCCAAAAACAGATACAATCAGCCACAACAAAAGAAAAGATGATGTGATATTTTGAAACATTTTATATTTTAGCTTCCATTTCCTACTCATGTTAGTGAGCCACTTCGGGAAATTAGCTACGACAAACTATTTTAATCAGCTTTGAATAGATAAAAATTGCAGAAAAATTAAGTTCTTATCTGCAATTGATTTTGCAATGACTTGTTTTATGCTCCATAGCAACCACAGCAACATGAACATTGGAATCAAGAAGACTCCAGCATATTCATCAAAAAAATAGATGAAGAAAGAAAGAAAAACAAGAAGAAAACTCTGGCAATCTCAATGTATATGACACCTGCCTTATTTGTCATAGTGGCAGAAAATAAATAGGTTCTTCTATTCCTTGGAATGGCCTTTAAAATTTCATCCAGTGATTTCTCAAAATCCATACTCAGTAATCTGTCTGCTTCATCCAAGATCTGTTTACAGCACAAATAATAAAGCAACATGAACAATTTTAAAAACAAAAAAAGGAGGTTCTAGGCCCAAGGATAAAATGTGACGTACTAAATATTTCAATGCATGAAGAGAGAAGCCTTTTGTGTTTGACAAATGATCCGCAAGGCGACCAGGTGTTCCAACCTACAAAGAAATAACAAACCGAGATAAATTGAGAGCTTCCTACAACTGAAAACATGTAGTAGTTCTAATGTATATCCACATAAATCTCCTTCCTACTCTTGCAAGCACCTTTAAGTTGAAATTTCCACTTAGAATAATTCCAACCAAAATTGAATATAACAATCTTGTTCATACATTAGGCACCAATCCCACCCCACGCGCCTATACAATGAGAAAGTGGGAGCCAACAAGCAAAGATATGCTCTATGACTTATCAGATTATGATAGAAAGATGCAAAGACCACATCGAATAACATAACCAAACTGTTATATCCTCTCTGTATGTCATAGGAAGCTCAAAGTATCATACTAGTAAATGAAACTCTTACAATAACGTGTGGCCGCTTTTTTGCAAGGACAATAGATTGCTGCAACATATCCTCTCCTCCAACAAGCTATTTCAAAAGAACAACAAGGATTATCATTCACATAATTTTGGGGAAAAAATAACAAGATTGATTGGAAAACTATATGATACAGTTCAATCTTCAGAATCTACCCTTCAAAGTGATTCAAACCATAACCTTCTTTTTTCTACTAACTCCAATACTTCTTTATTAAACATTGAACTTTAACATTTCACCATCATTTACTCCACAAAAAAAAACCACCTACATAACTTCTACCCAGTCGCAAATCATTTCCTTATCAGAATTAGTCCTGCTGCCAGGCATGATTTCAAAACTACTCACCTTCAATGCTTAAAGCCAATTTTGTGAATTATATAATTAAATAGCACAGCTCAATTTTGTGCTTAGCACATAACTACATGACCTGAGTCTTTAATTTGAAGCTAAAATATTCTATCAGCAAATCAAGATTTGTTTTTATTAATGTACTTATGTACCAACCCAAATGTCTATAATAAATTTGTGATGGAAGTGAACAGATAATCACAAAATAAAACTCTCAATTTACTTCCTGTCTATCTAACGAAAAAACAAAAAGAAATAAAGGGGCAACCTTAAAACTTACCACTACACATCTCACACCAATGCCGGATCCCAAAGCTTCAAACTGCTCAGCAATCTGAATTGCCAACTCCCTTTGAACAAGAGCAAAACAAAACCCAGTTGAAAAATATATACTACATAGCAAAAAAAAATACAAACTTTAAAGCTTAAAACACTAAATACACATGAACAAAGCATCTGCGTTTTTCACATTCAAATAATTCAATAAAAAAAACCTAACGTTAAACATATACTAAACAAGAAAAAATCATCTGGGTTCGAATTCAAAGAAAACCAACAAAAAAAAGCCAACCTTGTAGGAGAAAGAACACAAACAAAGAAGGGTTGCATAGATTTTCTCTCTTGTGAATCTTTCAAAAGTGCTTCCAATGTTGGAAGCACAAAAGCTCCAGTCTTGCCTGAACCTGTAGCTGCTACACCAATCAAGTCTTTGCCTTGAAGTGCATAAGGTATTGCTTCTTCTTGTATCTTTGTTGGCCTTTTCCATCCTAGATTTTCACAAGCTTCTACTAGTTCTTTACATAAACCTAAATCAGCGAATGTTTTCTCTGTTTCTTGCTTGTCTTCTGCCATGTTTTGTCTGATAACGTTAATGTGCAAAAGGTTGCTTTGGTCTGATTTCTCTCTCTGGCCAGTTTTTTTGGCTGCAGGGATCGTCGCTAGCTATATATATATATATATACCTTCTGCTTATGGAAATTCCAGGTCAAGACGATAGTTATACGACCAAACTCGGGTGGACCCGGCAGGTTGGGCAGGCTAATTCATTGATTGACGGGTCATTGTTTAGATAAAAAAAAATTCGAAATTAAAACCAGCATAAATTAAGCTTCAAATCCACCATTACCAAGTTAACTTATTATACTGGTTTTATAATTATAGTTAAAGACACGTAAACTTGTTCATTTATTTTGATTATTTTTATAGATTTAATTAAAATTTAATCATTATGATTTATCTAGATAAATTAATTATTTTTTATAGCATAAAAAATAATTAAATACTTTTTTATCAGCACTATTGACTATATTTAATTTAATAATCTTTTATTTAAAAAAAACTTCCTTTTCTTGTCAATTTTTTCATCCTATCTATTTTTTCAACCTTTTCTATTTTTTTTATATAATATATAAATTAATATATATATATATATATATATATATATATATATATATATATATATATAAAGATTATATACAAATACCAAGTTATAATTAACTTTTTTTGTTCTAATATTTTTTAACAGGCATCCTTTTACCGATGGATCAGTTTTTAACAAATTATCTACACATGATCTAATTCAATATTTAATCATGATTTAGGTTTTTCATTATGTTCATTTAATTTAAATTCATGCTTTTTCTTGATTCTCGAATCATGTTTTATACACAAAAACTATTTTACTTATTCTCTAATTAGAAGCTTTCATACAATAAACAATATTTTTTTCTCATTGTTTTCTGTATCAAGATAACTTTATTTACTATCTCGAGACAAGAGAAACAATATAAAAAATATATATATCTCCATGAACCTTAGTTTTGTCGAATTTCAATTATCGACCAAAAATAAAACTCTCGGATTTAGTCATATTTCAATTCCTTAGCAATCTAACTAGGATGTTTTCTGTTCAGATTTCGTCAAGTACTAAAATAAAACTCTCAGATGGATTGATGCAGTGAGTCCCAAGTAATATTAGTGGCTGATGCAGTGGATCTCTTGTGAGATATATGGGTGAGGAAATGCTACTCTCAGAGTGTAATTGAAGGACTGATTGGATGGATCAAAATGGAAAATCCCAGCTCGAAGACGTGAAGAAAGATACGTGAAGATGCCAAGGTCTTGTTCAAACTTTACCATGTCTTTCTTGGACAATCCAATCTTTGCTTCTATTCCCTCACCATCTTTTGTATCCAAGAAAATGGCAACCTGTTAGGCTTCAAGGCAGGACTTTACCACATAGGCTTTCCCCTCCCAAAATCAGTGTCATGGAATGGAAACTTATACCAACTGCTGAAACGAAAAAAAATCCTTGAGCTAGGAATTTTTAGAGCCTCCTCACCGGCTTTAAACATATTTGTTATACCTAACTCGATGACTAATTCGAAAAAAAGCTTCCGTCATTCGATTAATTATTTTTATTAAAATAATATTATTTCATTCTTTCAAAAAAAATCCATGAATTTTTACGGTCAAAGTTTAGAATGAGTTCTGTCAAGTCAATTAAGTTATGAATCTCCATGTTTCACCAAATCAATGTTTATTTTCAATTCAACTTGAAACTTGATTTAAATTAGACTTCAGGTTATAGAATTTCTAAGTCAATCAACCTGATTATTTCGGGTTTAACAACTATGTTTTTTAGGAAGTTAAGTATCCACTACCACCCTGAAGCTTTCCTAAAGATAGTCATTGTTCATCTTCGTTATTGACTCGTGAAATTTGTTTTCCTGCTAAACCATTATAGTTTAGCACATTACTTTCACTTTCTGGCCATTTTGCTGTTGTCACCAGGTAGAAGTTTCCAATGGATTGTTGTGGCACTGGTGGTTTCATTCTCCTCCGAACATGGACTGCAATTGTTGCAGCATTTATCTTCGTAGCTTCAATTTCTCCGGTTACAGCCGTGATAGCCCCCAAATAAGAGCTGAAACAGCATCGAAACGAGTAGGACAATCCAAAGATGGTCCGTCGCCCACTTCTTCTCCTGGAGAAACTTTCTTGGAACCATCAAACAAGAACCTTTTCATCAAAATTTCACTTAACACATCCTCTTTCAAGAAATTGCTTGAAGAGAAGCTTGGTAAATCTTGTAGAGGGAAGAGGGTTGAGCAGTCAAAAATCACCTCGTCAATAATGTTATGGGAACCGCAAGCCATTGCAGCCCAGTTATTAACAAAGGTTGCTATAGTTGATGCATCAGCAAAACTGCATGTCAAATGCAAATACAAATTTTCAACCCCCTACAATTGAAGTAATTTACTTGAACTGCTAGCATTACCTGTCAGTGCTTAGCTCAAAGGACTTTTCATAAGGGCTACATGGTAGCAGCTGATTTATGTCTGCTTCTTGAAATACCTTTGTTACGTCGCCACCATCCAAGGCTTCAAAAAACACAGCGCACCATCATCGTTGCAGTCGATAGAAAACCCATCTTTTATCCGTCCAGCAAAAGGGTAGAATTAAGTTAATGACTGTGAGGACTTTCTCAGGTGATAAAAGAGGCTTTGCAGAAACTTTCACTGGATAGTGAGTAAAAGAGAAAGCTTGAAGGTTCTTAGATGGTGCAGCACGGCGGAAGGTTTCAGGATTTCCTTAGAAATGATTTGAACTTCCATTTTCTACTTTCTTCTGAAAGCGAACTGCTAAGTTAGTTCAAAGTTTTGAGGCAATACAATACGGCCAATCAATACTGAATTATATAGAACCCAATGAAAGTAGCACAACGTAGAATGATGTGAATCTGATAGATACTGTTCATGTCCACTCAATTGGAAATCACTATCAATACTGTTTAATTGAAGAAAAAATTAGGGTTGCAGATGATCAAAAGTGCAATGATGCCTATTCCACATTTTTCTTTAAGTCGGTAAGGAGATATTGTGAACCAAGTTTCTGTCAATAACATCACCAAGTGCCAGTGGATGTTCGGCTTCCAAAAATCAACTTAAAAGGAAAGATTTCATGTTAAAACAACCAGCAACAACCTCCACTTCTGAACTCTTTATGAGTTTGTTGATTAAGATTTCATTGGCCGATCACATCTTTCTTGTTGATTCAAAAACCTAAGTACTAGTAGATCACTACCACCATCACCATCAATTGAATGAGCAACCATCATGGTGTTCAAACAAAACCAGTAGCAGATGTCACTGCCAAAATCACACCTATGTTGTTCCAACTTAAATCGTAGCATTAATTCTCTCCAAAATGGTTAAATAATGCATTCCTAGTCCAAATATTCAGAATTCTCAGGTGGAAAAGGAGCTGCATGGCTTTGATCATAATGCAAAGATCTGAATGTCTTGAATCACAGCTGTTATTTTTTTTCCACTTACAGTAACTCTTTTTGACAGTCCAGGCAATTGCTGTTGTGTTCACCCCCACAATGATTAAAGGTTCCTAGTCCCACCAAACATTGTCTCTAAAAAGTTTAGCCAATTAACCCCACAAGACATCCATTTAAAACATGGTAGTTCCAAGACTAGAATGAGAGTCAACAACGGTACAAAATGGAACCGTTGCAAAAGAATTCCAACGAAAAGAACAGAACAAGAAAGGCAGTTAAAGTAGAAAGATTCGGCCAACGTTGAAAGCAAAAGCAACAATCAAAAGAGAAAAAGAATGTACTAATGGAATGATGATCCGGGAGAAAAAAAGGAAAGTGTTCAATTTAAGGTAATGGTGAATTTTATTAACCAACAACTACCAAATGAATATCTAGCTGCAAATTTTCAAATCCTCTCTTCATTGTTCAAATGACCAGTCTCAAATAGGAGTCATAAATAAGACAATAAAAAGAAGATATGTTAAACATCAGAAGCATATTCCAACTTGTAAAACAATTATATGGAAGCTGCAACTTGAAGGTAATAGTAATTCTTAGTTTTTAGTTGGCAGCCAATCTTTGCGGATGTCAAAGGTGTAGTTGATCTCAAGGTAGCACTTGTTATCGTCATCAACGAACTGGAGACACAGAAAGAAGAATACAAAGGAAATCAGTAGCAGCTTCTGCAAACCAAAAATTCTTGATGAATCTAATAATTATCTTTGAAATCTAATCACTAAACAAAGGATGACCCACAAGTTTAAATGTTCACATGCATGAATTATGACACACTTGATTCCAGAACTAATTGATAGGAACATTACTCAGCTTGTCCTTTTGAAGCAGATTAAGTTAGGCCTTGCAAGATGTTCTGAAACAATAACTACATTGTAGGGACTTTAAATGGTAATAGATTTGATGTTAGCATATTTAAAATTATTTGAATTTTTGCAAAATTTTTTTTATAAATCCATGCTCTTAAATGCAGGTGCCCCACAAGTACTATCACATGAATCAACAGAACAGATGAAAACAACTGAACATGAATGTGTGTAGTTTGTGCGCAAATGCATTGAGAAAAGGTCAGTTGATGAACATGTATTTTGAACCAATACATCTGTTGCGTGAAAAGATCAAATATCAAAGGGGTGAAGAACAAGAAGAACTGGTGGGACTTACTTTACTTCTAGCCGCATATGATCCTCTAGCAAACATACCAGATGGAGTAGTTTCTTCAGGCATTTCATGAGTATAAGGTTCTGTCTGAGGACTAAAGGTTCCGATCATCTCCTTTGAGCTATCAACTATCATGATAAATCATCATAAAGGGAAAATCATTATTTCAGAGAAAAAGAGATACGGGGATGAAGAGATTGGAAGAGATAAATGGAGAGACTTTTACCCTTGATACCAGTTTTCCAAACCGTGTTAGTATACTTGAGGCCGGAAACAATGTTGTTCTTAACCTCAAAAGTGAACTGCAGACTATAGCGGCTACCTTCTTTTAAGGTGAACCATGAGCCTTTAGGCTTTCCATTCTCAGGAACTGAAAGAACAATATCAGGTCTGCCAGAGGATTTGATTTCAAGGCTCAGGATTTTAACTTCAGGTTCAAGAGTCTCTACATAGTTATAAAACCATTAAGAAAAATGTCAGAGATCCAAACAAACTTCATCTGCCATTAAATGATCAGATTTCTTCCAAGAATCAAAAAGGCTAACAGAGGAAATTTTATTCAAATTCAAGCATTTACAAATCTAGTCAATGAAATAGCATGCTTGAATAAATGGAGATGATGAAAGAAGGGTCTAACACACTATAGTAACACATGAGCTCAGACACAATTGCTATAAATCGTGGGAAAAGAAACCAAAATTTGACAAATAATCCATAAACTATCAACCCTAATTAACAAAATTAACTTTTATTAATTCCTAAGATTTCTCAGATGAATTTTAGTTCTTCTCACAGCAGACAATATGCAGAGACTTGTAAATCCACAAAAAAATCATTAACAGACTACATAAAACATAGCTCCATTACCACTAATTGCAAAGGAAATCTGAATTATACTACAAATTAACACATTTTCAAAATGTTTAAGCAGATTACCTCCAGCAGCCTCAATATCCACAGCCCCAAGAAGCTGTTCCTTCCACCTCCTCAAACTCTCATCATCCTACATTCTCAAACCACACAAAACAGAAAAAGATTGAACATAAACAAAACAAAAAATGGAACAGTAATTAATAAAAAGAAACAGGAATGAGAAAACACAAAGAGGTAGAAAACAAGAAAGAAAAACAAACCTTGTCTTTTTCAAGTTGTTCTTTGAGTGTGCATTGAGGACCCAGCTCAATCTTCCTTTCATTAGTTTCTTCATCATCCTCTTCTTCTTGATCAGTTCCATAAAGAGAACTCTCACTCATCTTTCTACTAATCCCACCACTTTTAGGTTCATCAACATTATGTTCTTCTTCATTTGGAGGTGTTTTTGTTGTTGCTGCTGTCTCAGAAACTTCCTCTTTGTTTTTCTCATCAAAACCCATGCTTTTAGTATTTGAATTCACACCAACCTCCAAAGACATCAACAGCCCATCAACAGTAAACAGCACTTGTGTCTGCGCCTGTATGTGTCTCCCTTAGGGAACAAAACAAAACAAAACAGAATGCCCCCAAAGCAAAAGAACACAAAAACCAGACACCAACAAAAGAAGGGTCAAAGAATCTTAGAAACTAGAAAGTTTAACACGGGACAAAATCAAGAAAACCCACAACCATAACCCTTCAAACAACAACAAGACACGCTAACAACCCAAGAAAGAACGATAGAGAAAGGGCACAAGTTCAGTTTTTAGAAAGTTCAAACAAAGGAAAAAGAAACAGTCATGTGGTGATCCTAAAATTGTGTTCAACTAAACAACAATGGCAAAATAAGAAAAGAGAGGTGTCAAGATCGTGAAGGTCACTCCTTCAGTAGGATCCACGAATACCTTGATTCAAGGACATGGGGGGCTTTAAAATTAGTGCATCCTTTTGATTACATAACCAAAACAATATACAGAGAGAGAGAGAGAGATGTGAGATTAAGACAGCCTAGGATTGTCTGGAGGATAGACTCCTCCTCTTTGACTTCTTATAATGGAAACTCTGACTCGGACATGAAGGAAAGAAAAAAAAGCTGCCTAGGATTCTGATAGTTATAATTGGTTTGGTTCAGCTCGCTGTTTTTAACTTTAGATAAGCTCTCAGTTCTTGGTACTTTGACCTTAGGTTTTTTGTATGGACATTTTCTTGTCCTTGTCAAAAAGATTATAGGCTTATGCAAAGTCAATTCAGCTAGCTGAGTCCCAGTAATTTGTACATTTTCTTATGAATTTAGGACATAAAAAACCATAGCTGACGAAAGTAATAAAGAGTCCGAGTTAAAGGTTGTTGAGTCGATTTTATCAGATCAATTGTTTATCAATAAGATGTCATTTTGTTCTTTGTTAAAGAAAAACTTCATTAGTTTAGACTCAATCCAATTTGAAATAAGTTTATAGGCTAATCAACATGTAGGTTACTTGAAATCTTTTACTAAATCAATTTCAAATTAGTCCAAACTGAAATTTAGTTGGAATCATAAATGTTATTTATCAAGTTAACCCGTAAATTTAAACTAAGTTTAATTTTATTATAAAAACCATTAGGTGAGGCTTTCAGGACTAGTGTAGAAAATTTTCTAAGTTAAATTATATGGACTAATTGAAGTGGTAATTGTCATTTGCTAAATGGAAATGGGAATTTTCAACCTTGAAGATAATCATGGCCTTCAATGATGTGTGCAAGAAGGCCTTGGTAGCAAGGAGAATCTCTGCATTGAATTGTTCCGATTTCTTTAATGCATGTGCCCCACTAATTATTAAGGCCACTGAACAGATTCTAGGAGGGCCACTGTGTAAAATGTACATGATCATCATTCAATAGCCATGATAGCCATGATGGTGGAACAACAATATTCTGCTCTGTTAACTGATGTAATAAATTATTTTCCATAGGAGGAATGGTCAGCAGATGCATGAACCTCAGCTTAAACTTCTTACCACCTTCATGGAATCCTTTGGCAATTCTGGACTGTTTGGACCTTATCCCTTGTGCCGATGGAGCCAAGAACTAGTTTTCACACTGATAATTTACCACACAAACACGAAGGGAGGCAGAGATATCTTCCCAAGGTCACCATCAGCAACCACCGCAGATGGTGGCCAAATTTGCCACTTACCGAACCTGGTCCTCATCTCCAAGATAATTCATCCTCGTTTCCCTCGGGAGATGATAAAACCACAGTAAATCTGTAGGGTCATCTCTGGCAGCATTTATAGGGTGCTGGTACAGCAGACTGGAAGCGAGTAATTTCATATACTTGAGAATTATATAACAACAAGAATCATCTTGGATTCTTTTTCGCAAACAAGAAGAAAGATTTCTAGGGAAATATAATACTCGTGAAGTTCGAGGGATTAATCCTGGGCAATAGTCTATGTATCTATTTTCTTTCCTATTTTCTAGGTTTTACATTTTTTCTTTCTTTCTTTCCATGTTGCTTGACATGTATGATAAATAGCGTATCTAATAATGTTTAAGAAAACATAAAAAATTAAAGTATCTTGGCTCTTCTCATGAGTTGTTATGCATACATGTCTTGTTTTTACTGCAATATCTATAGTTATTCCATGTAAAATAAATAGTGGATTTGTTTGTTATTTGTTGAATTTTTCTCATGGTTCAACGAATAATTTAATAAGCCAATGATTATTTTTTATGTTTTATAATACAATTAATCAACGTGTTAACTAATCAATTATGATAAATTAGATTAGATTTTGCAATTTTTACTTATGGATTTGCAGTTTTTCTTCTGCTATACCTCAACATGAGCATACAAGGGATTCTCAAGAATCAGCTTTCCTTTTATAAAAGCTAATAAAATCATTTATTTTAGCTTTTTAACCTATATTAAAGGATGGGTCTTGAATCATACCTTCTTCCAGGTCATACATACAATTGTTAGTAAATACAACTTTTCACATGATTTTATATGTATATATAAGATTGATTATGAAATTTTATTTCTTTATTTTAAATTGATTATCCATTTCCCTCATTTCTATGCTAAGATTGGAAATCTTGTATTTTTCATATTGCAGGACCTTGGACCTTAGAGTCAGTCATCTCTAGCTGCATTTATAGGGTATTGGTATAGCAGAATGGAGGTGAGTTCTTCACCTTCTAAATCCCCTCTTCAATCTCTGTATTACTTGATTCCTCATAACTCCAGGCAAGTATGCGCAGAAGTAACTAAAATGGGAAAATGGAAGATTATGCAGTTCAAATGAAAAGAACCTAAATTCAGAGCATTAAATGGCTTTTGCTCTACCTTGCCTTGTGGTTTATCGGATCCTTCTCTGCCAACTAAGTCCATCCAATTTGCCTGATATAAATTTGAAATGAATCAAAACAAGTCTACTCAATATCAAAATTAATGTATTATCTAGTGATGATAAATGATGCATCTTACAGAAGAGTAGACTTGAATGTTACTGACAAAATATGGAACAATTCTCTTTCCATTTGATGTTCAAATAACCCTTGACCTTGATGTTACAGGGAGAAGACAGACCGGATTTCAAATGCAAAATGCCCCCAAAAAGATGGAAGCACGTCCCCAACTCTAGTGGCTGAATATTCAAACACTATGCAGCCAGGCTCGGTAATCTTCACAATTTAAAATTGCTTTTTCAAGAATCTGTGATTCAGTTGTCCAATACAATTATAGATGCACCAGCATCAAGTGGAGGGATGAAACAATGCTTAAGCCTGAGATAACTTATCAATTGCTTCCCCATTTTCTCTTAACACTCTCTTTAGCTGAAACTTCAACATAAACACCATTCTTTAACGCCCCAGCAAAATCAGCAGGATCGTCTGGAGATGCCTTTCTCAACATTTTTGATGACATAAAAGTTAGCCCATTTCTTGTCCCTCGCAAAGTGTATAGCAAAGGATTGACCATGACGGCAAGGATCAAGTCACCTTTTGCAATTATGAGATACTGTACATGTAATAAAACATCATAAGAAATTGGGAGAGAGCAATTAATTAAACACAGCATTCCAAGAATTGTGAAGGGAAAACCTCACCATGGCAATAATACCCAGGACAGCAAGACTTGCTTGCTGTGCTTCTGGCCAAAAATTGTCACCATTGGACCAGCCAAATCGTCCACCCCATCCAAACCAACCTCCTCCACCAGAATCTCCCCCTCCACCTGCTTCCTCCCTCCTCTTAATTTCCTTGTTCCATTTTTCAAATTCATCTTTCTTTCCACCAAGAGCACTTTCTAAAGCTTTCTTTGCTTGTTCCTGCATCCACAAATAAGACGGCTTAATCACACCTACAAACACATTTAATCTTGAGTTCTCCTATTCTTTTTATCCCACCCTATGACAGGTCACCGTATAGCATAACAAATACAGAGTTCAACAATATCTATACTCTAAGGCATGTCAAAAGACTGAAGTTGAAAGCCTCTAAACAGTTGGATTACAACACTCCCTTGCATATATCTCAGTTTTTCATCAAACCTGAGAAAGCCATTTCCAACAATTTTCGTTAGCCATGTTTCCATCATCTAGACCTGGTTATGACAGTTGGTTTGATAGGACAGGCAATCACCAAGATTAATGGACACAATGCAAGTCAATGCACAAGAAAATGTGAAACCTTCACATAACCAGAAACACAAAGCAGAAGCCTCCAGCACCAGGCTACCCTTTTGTACAAGGAAACGGACCCTTGGTGAATTTAAAGTTCTAAGACATCACGATGTCATAAAGTTGTTGATGCTGAAGGTCCAGTTCAGTGATCAAAACCATCTTTGAATATGGGAGAAAGGGTAAGAGGACTGGTGGCTTAGTACAACAGCTTGAATCGCCTTGGCCTCTAGAGTTAAGCAACAAGAATCCTCCGCATGAATTGCAGAATAAGCTATTCAAATTACCACATTTACAGAAACAAAGGCCTAGCATAACTATCAAATACATTACCGATTATCCTACTGGTTGGTCAAGAAGCCTGAGGTCCCTAATATGATAATGGTAATTCTAGTTGGCATGGCAACTAACATAAACACATTCACATTATAACCATATTAAATATTTCACTTTGTTGGAAATCAATCACTCATAACTAGGAAACAAACGCACACAATGGTTAAGCTAATAACTAACAATCGGAAGATCATTTTAGCACTCAAGCATTAAAAATCTTTACAAGAATCATAGTTTAATCAGTAAATATCTGAAATTAAAAACCATATCCCATTCAAACAACAACCCTCACTCCATTCCAACTCAATAAAACACTTCATAAACTCTACAATCTGACAAGCAAACAACCTACTAACCCTCATCTTCCATAATTAAGCGGACAAGTTATTCACTTGCAAGCTCAAAAGCCCCTTAAACCCCATTATCACAGTCCATATCCACCATTTAAAACGACAGCTTTCAATCAACTCAAGACCCAAACATGGGTTTTTAATTTCCAAAACAAAAACCTTAAAGCTTCAATCTTTATCACTAGCTGATCAAATTTTCCTTAATTCGCATCCAAAGAGACAAAACTCAGATACAATATATCCAAGAAAGTGATAAAAAAATCATATAGGAGCAAACTTTTTTTCTGTACCTCTCTGCCACCGCCTGAGAAAAGGCAAGTAAACTTGCCATTACACTTGAATTCTCTCTGCAAAGAGGTCCAGCTGTGCTTCACATCTTGCTTCTGCCTCTGGCTGAGGAATAGGGTACCGTTTGATTCGGGTCGGGTTGAGGAACGTAGAGGGTTTATGTGAAGAACTTGTGCCATGGTGGTGGTGGTGTGTTACCCTTCTGCCTACAGCTTGAGAGACATGTAGGTGATAGAGCTGAAGAGAACATGGGCTTGGGGATATAAATTGGTAAGCCCGTTAGTAATTTTTAGGACAATATGTAGTTTGGGCTTTGAACTAATTTCAATTTTTTTTAGCTCAATAATTTTCTTTTTTTCCATCACTTTTCTCATATGGTCTTAACTTTCTTATCAACAGAAATAGAGATGAACTTAGTGTTTGGATTTGTTGTGTGTGGTGTTTTGTAAAGTTTTTTTTAGTTTATAATTCAATAAAATAATATTTTTTTTTATTTTTAATATTATATCAAAAAATTAAAAAAATACTAAAAAAATATTAATTTAAATTTTTTAAAAAAATCAAAAATCAAAAAATATTATCCAGCTGCACTTACAAGCAACATTAAAAAGAACTTACGGAAGCTTACATGGTCCAACTTACACGCATCTTTAAGATTTACTCCCCAGAAGTTACCAATTCAAGTATTATAAATCTCGGAGCCACTAGAAGTTTATATAGTCGTTAATTCCAGGATCTCGAGAGATTAGTCGAGGTGTATGTAAGCTGACCCGGACACCCACGATTAAAAAAAAACTTATGGAGAAGGATGGTGCTAGGATGTATGTATACAATATATATGTACTAGTATGTATACGTATATATGTATTTATATGCATGTACGCTAACACACACCTCAAATTGAATCAACACGTATACACATGCACGCATGTGTGCATGTGCTTTCACACGTGTGTGTGTTGGAAATTTTAAAGTGAGGTTGTTGATTCAATTTGAGAAAGATGACTATTATTACATATTTAAGATTGTTACAGCGATACTCGTGTGTTTCCATTTCAACATTTTGTATTTTTCTAACCACTAAAAATAATTTTTTTTAGCAAGGTTAATAGATAGCTTAACGTTTTATAACAATTGGTATTTAACGGTGTCAAATAATTTTTTTAATCCAATAATTTAAATATATGAGGTTTTAATATATAATTTATATTATTTTTTAATATTTTTTTTAAGCGAAAACCATTTATATTATTCTCTAACATATTCTTTTTAATAAAAACTTTTTAAACTTGAAATATTTATAAGTTCACACTATTTTATACTTAATTTCTTTTATCAAATAAATAAAGATAATAAAATTCGAATTCGTGATCGCTTGGTCATCAAGACTTAAATATCATATCAAAAAACCATCTCAATCCAATATTTTAAATTTTTAAATAAAATTTTAAAATAAAATTTATATTATTCTCATCCCATCTAGCTACTCAACCTCCTCACTCTATCTAGATATTGTCGAGCAGGGTTTCTTCAATGGCCTTGCTTTAATTTTATATTTGTGTGTTGCAGCGGCTGTGTTTCCCAGCAATATATATATATATATATATATATAGAGAGAGAGAGAGAGAGAGAGAGAGAGAGAGAGCATGGACCACAGATAGGCTTTGCTCAAAGTGTAGGCAACAGGAGGAAAAAGGTAATAGAGTCTGCATCATTACATCGCATGCTCTTAATTTATTTGTTTCCTTCCTTTTGTCTTTGTCTTGTTTGTAAGAAAATATATTCAAACCCTAGAAAGAGAACCCGAATCCGCCCTTTGTCCATTTTATGTTGCTAATATATATATATAGCCTTTTCATCACATTTTGACAACTTCTACACTTGTGTGATGTTACATAATTGCTTATTTTACTCGCAAAGATATGATTGTGACACAAACATCACAACTCATGTCTCCCCCCCCCCCTCTAATATTATTTTCTTATTTTGTAATTTTCTGTAGACTCGTGAGGAAATCTTCATGGTTTGGATGAATAATTTTTTTTTGATTTAATAAAATCTAATTAATTTAGTTGAGATTGCTTGTAACCTGATCAAACACAATAAGTCTAACTTTATAATATTTTTAAAATAAAACAATATTATTTTAATAAAAACAAATAATCCTTGCTAATAGTTGATCTAGTAACCCGCATTCTCTTTCATTCCTAGCTAATATGAAAATTATGATGATTTATTGATTAAATTATTTCTCACACCTTAATCAAAAGTTATGTTGATGTGGATTACGTGTCAAGTAAATAGATTCAAGTTAAATCAGATTAAAAAAATTAATTTTAATAAAGTTTTTCCAAGTTTGACAGGATCACAAGACAACATGAGTTTTTCATCGATTCACACCGCGTCAATTCTTTTTTTTTTTGAAACCCGAGTCCATGTTACTTAGATAATGGGTCAACCCGCAAGTTAAAAAACAGTGGTTGCCGGAAGAGATAAAAGTGGTAGCTAGGTTAGTTATCTTGTTGAAGAAAACACTAATTTGGTTCTCTTCTAGTCTTTATCAACATTCTCTTGTTGTTGACCCACCCCACTAAATTCTTATCAAACTATCCATCATCCTAATTCCAAACTCAATTCTCAATTACCACTATACCCTCGCTCCTTCTTCAACAAGTCGTCATCATCATTATTAAGCACACTAACTAATTCTGTGAAATTGTTTGCCCTCATGGGATTCAAGACTTTAACCCCTCTCTAATAACTAGAGAAAAATATTTTAAATGAATGCTACACATATACATAAAATTATATCTAGTCATGAAAAAATAAATTTTAATGTATTTATCATTTTATATTTATTTTATTATGAAATGTTTTATATTTAATTATTATGTGAATTATTGAACTATTTCGAAAGTTCAACCCTTTGCTTAGGATGAAAAAAATAATAATAATTCAGGTTGATTTAATATATTAATTTTTTTTATAATTTTAGAATTTTTAGAATTTTTTTTATTAGCTAGGATTCATGAGGTCAATCAATTCATTCTATAAGTTTTTGTTCAAAATTAAATCATGATTTAAATTTAAAGGTTTATTTATTTTTATGTTTTAAAAGTGTTTTTTTAAAATAAAATTTTTTTATTTTTTTCTTTGCTTTAATTGTTTTTGGATTTTTTAAATTAGTTTGATGTACGAATATTAAAAATTAAAAAAATATTATTTTAATATTATTTAAAAAAAAATATATTTATTAGAATATCTAACTGCTGTAATAACGATGCTTCAACCTCCTTTACTATCTCATTTCCCATTGTCAATTACTTCTTCAATTATCCACTATCTTTCTTATCTCTTCCTTTTTAAATTTTAAAGTAAAATAAAACTCCCACCTTCGAATCTTCCCATTTTACCCTCCACACCTGCCGCCTCCCCCTACCACCCCCACAAACCCCAACCTCAACCCCAAAGCGTCATTTCAAACACCCAAAATGACAGCTTAGAACTTCAAGTAACAGTGGACTTCCACAAATACCCACTCTACCCTTGCCACCCTCACCCACCCACCCAGCAGTTACACAGGGCAAACCGTCTTTTCAGGTTAAAAACGTGAGAGGTCATTTCCGTCCTTTCGAAAAATTATAAAGAGAGAGACAGAGAGAATGTAGAGAGAGAAAGAAACACAGAGAATTTTTCTAGAGAGAGAATTGTTTAGAGAGACAA
>Ga0307509_10005156_pt1 | contig 18344 bp, 15 predicted proteins | sample 10_EM_MG_FD_202245 | JGI IMG/M metagenome (GOLD analysis project Ga0307509, IMG submission 202245) | Populus trichocarpa ectomycorrhiza microbial communities from riparian zone in the Pacific Northwest, United States - 10_EM | ecosystem: Host-associated > Plants > Roots > Unclassified | place...
ATTTATTTTATAGTTGTGCAAAAGAACACCTATATTTCTGAAATATGCTATAAATTTATTTTAGCATATATGTCATTTGCAACTTTTATTGTGATATATTTTTATTGCGACGCGAAGAACAGGGCCTAAATTATTATTAACCTACTTGTAAAGCCAATTGTAATATTATGATATCATTGACCTCTTTGTAACATACGGTAACACCATGATGATATTATTAACCTTTCAGAAAGTGATATCACTTTTGATCTACTATTTAGCCTCTTAACCAATCAGAGTCGTGGGATTTGACTAGTTACTAAGAATTACATTAAATGATCATTGACCTCTTTGTAAAGCGAATTGTACGATTATGATATCATTGACTTGGACCTCTTTTATTGTATTATCCTCATGATATTATTAACTTTTCAGAAAAGTGATATTACTTTTGATCTACCATTTAACCTTTTAACCCATTAGAACCCTCAGATTTGGCGATATCTAACCCTCCTAACCAACCAGAGTCCTAGAATTTGCCTGACACCTAACTCTTTTAACCAATCACAGCCCTAGGATTTGGCCGATACCTAACCCTCAAAAAAGCAAATCAACCTCATAGCCAATCAGAGCCCAAGGATTTGGCCGATATCTAACCCTCAAAAAAGCAAATCAACCTCTCAGCCAATCAGAAGGCTTTAAAGTGACAAATGTCTTAAAGTATCTCCTTATATTTTATTGAAAGGGAAACCGGCACAAATAGCATACAGGTAATATATATACAGGTCGACAGGAAACCCCTGATCTCACTTTGAATAAGTTGAACAAACCTTCTACCCCCAAAAATGGATACGGAAAAGGGAAAAAACCACAGCCTAGAGAAAATGCATAATTTTACTAGGTTTCGTTGCGCCATTGGAAAACTATTGGGATTCTCGCTAGTTACAAGTGTCGAGTGTGGGAACAAAATATTTTACCAGCCTGACCATATTAAACTTCAACGGCGACGATACGATTGAACGAAGACGAGTGACGGGTGGTGAAACGAACGAATGCCAAGCAACTCACAACTAAAACGATCGCACACTCAAGTGCGGGGAAAAATCTTTTCACTAACGATCACAGGCTCTCGTTCAACAACTCAACGGTGCTCTCTCTGCTCGGTCTCTGCTCTGTCAACTAACTAACTAACTGGCGTAGACAGGAGTATATATCAACATCAAAGACATCATATCCATGTGAGTCTCGCCTTCCCTTGTGAGCACTCCAAAGCTAACAAAAGGAAACAAACACCTTCCTACCTCCGGGCTCCAACTCTTTGACACTGACCTTACAGTGCTTCCACTTTTCCCTCGGCTTCCCCGAAAGCTGCACAATCCTAAAACTATCGCGCATTCCTGCATTCGCAATGCTTTCCCGAATGTCCAAACAAAACGCTCGAAGCCGAACCGTATACCCGAAGCCAAAGCGAATGCCCGAAGCCAAAGCGAGTCTCCGGAGACAAACCCATGCCCGGATTCTCAGTACATACCTCATAGCAAACCTATGCCCGAAGCCACAGCTATATGCCTGAATCCTCAGCGCATTCCCGAAGCCACAAACAAGCGCACCCCCGGAAGCTAGCCAAACAAAGTATCAAGAGAGTATGGCGAGCGGCACCATTTTCAACAGACCACTTAGTCCAATTGTCTTTACGGGAGTATTTACCAACCAGAGAACTAAATTAAAGGAGGGTGGCTGCACTGGAAGTCGTTTCTATTAAACTAGGATCGACGGCGACGACAGTATGGCGACAACGGAACGAAACGGCGATCGGAACGAAATGCCAAGGAACTCACACCTAAACGATCGCACACAGGAAAGGGGGAAAAATCTCTTCACTAACAACAACAGTCTCTCGCATCCACGACACTCAACAACAACCATCTAACTAAGGACAAAAGGATAAGTATATATCATCCTTTCCTATCAGGAAAGGATGTGCCCCTGTCTCCTCCTTTTCCAACTTTTCTCAACTTGTGCGAAATCTCATGCTAACAAAATGCAGGAACAAACACCGTTGGCCATACATCCTCATACCCATTTTCTGGGTGTCAAACCTTCTCACACCCACCTCCCTTCTTTTCCGGCCTTTCTTACAGCCTTTCCGCCTCCTGTCCGATCACGACATTCCTACTTAGGAAATGCTTTCCTCGACCGTACAAACACACGCCCGAACCCGCAGCCTCCTCATGCCCGAGTCCGAAACCTCCTCATGCCCGAAGGCAAAGCGCGTTCCCGGAAGCTATCTAAAGACAAAGGAAGTATCCTGAGAGTATGGCGAGCAGCATGGTTTCCAACAGTTTCACAGCTCTTCCCTCAATCTCCGGATGAGCGGCGACATATTGACCCTGCCTATATTCCTCAAGCACTTGCTGCCACTAGAGATTCAACAGACCCCATTGCCGAAGAACTCGGTTTTCGAGTGGCGCTCTACCTTCTAGTCACGGAGTCCTTTGGTGATGCCGAAATCCAATTTCGGGGATGCACTACACTCCCAGAGGAGCGCGAAGAGTGACGGTGCTGATGAAGGTTACAAGAGATTTCTTCTTCCGAGAATGATGAGTGTTTATCAAATTCTCGTGCTTCTCCGCTAGGATTTGTCTTCCCCATTTGTAGTAGCAGGGGTGGGCTGGTTCTTTTCCGCTGAGGGACTTTGGGGGATAGAATCGGATGTCTTATCAAGTATTTCTTAGCCGTATTAATGGCGTTTTTTTTTTATGGGGGGCGAATCACAACTCATGATGGACCTTGCTTTGAAAGAAAAAGGGAGAGTGCTTTCTCGGGTTGTTTAAGGAAGAGAGGAGAACGCTCTGTGTTTACTACCAGAGCAGTTGTGTCCCGGTTTGCGACTGATTGTAGTATGAGGCGACTGTTTTCTTTGTCTGGAAACACAAGACCTTACAAACTTGGCCTACCTCCAGAGAACCCATCGGGTGGATTGGAGTGACAGGACTAGTTCTAGAGGATTTGAGGGTCCTAGAGGGCTGTCGGTGCATAGATAGTTCAATAGCTAGGATAGTTGGACTTTTTGCTTACACTTCGTGTTCTTTTCTGTCTTCCTTTGTGTCATGGGGCTGGGTTGGGAAATTGGTATTATTTATAGTGATTTGCATTGAATCGAGTTGACCTTTGCATATGAAATTTTCTTTCATCCGGGGAGATTTACCAAGGCGCAGTTGGCGGCTCCTGCGTGATAGAGGGCAGACCCATGGCCCTGGGCTTGTTGTTTTCAGCACCGCAAGGTCTCCTGAAATCTGCTATCAGCGCTACAATCTCGGGCTTCGGGGTCAAAGGCTGCTGGGAAGATGGAGAGATAGGAGGAGAGAGAGGGCAAGGTTATTTGATGCTGAAGGCCCCACCGGCCCTGTAGCACTCTTTAGGCACGCGGGGATTATGGATGGTAACAAGATGTGTATTACCGGTATTATGAATGAATATTCCTACTAATATCATACTCTAGTAATACTGCGGAGAGTGAATCTGAATGAAAATGGAGGGAGGGAAGAAACATAGGGGTAGTACAGCCAAGACGATATAACATCCAGAGCCTGACCAAAACTGAAATACCAACTACCGCAAAGAGCTGTGGATGGCGTGAGATTCATTCGCAAGAATCCTCATATAAAGAAGCAAAATAGAAAAATAGAAGAAACAGGAAAAAAGTCAAGAGGAAGAAAGGAAGCTCTAAACAAGCGCAAAAAGCACAGATAATAACCAGTAGAGCTACGTAACAAATACAATCGACGGGGATTTCCAATGGGTTAGAATTAGAGTTTCTAGCGTCCGATAATAACTTCACTACACCCTGTCGCCGCATCAGGGTAGCATATGATAAGGGTGTCTGGCCATTGAACTCCTGTGAGTTGGGATTGACATCCTCACGCCCAAGAAGTACCTTCACTACACTTTCATGCCCCCTGAAGGCAGCAAATGACAGGGGTGTTCGGCCGCGGGCATCCGGTGAATTGGGATTGACACAATTGGATTCTAGAAGTAGCCTTACTACACTCGGTGCCCCGGCAATGGCGGCGTATGATAGCGGCGTCAGGCCATTGCAATCAGATGGATTGGGATTGGTATCCACGTGTGCCAGAAGCATCTTCACTACACCTTCATGCCCTCTAGAGGCAGCAAACGATAGGGGTGTTCGGCCATTGCTATCTGGTGAATTAGGATTGACACCGGAAGATTTTAGAAGTAGATTCACCACACCCGGAGCACCAGAGATGGCAGCATATGATAGCGGTGTTAGGCCATGGTCATCCGATGAATTGGGGTCGACATCCTCGCGCCCCAGGAGCAGCGTCACTACTCCTTCGTATCCCCCGGAAGCAGCAAAGGACAGGGGTGTTCGGCCATTGTTGTCTGATAAATCGGGATCAACACCCCAACGTCCCAAATACAACTGTACTAGATCCTCTCGCCCCCACTGGGCAGCATACGATAGGGGTGTCAGGCCATAGCTATCCGATGAATTGGGATCAATATTAGGACTTTCCACAAGTAGCCTCACCACACCTCCATGCCCCCCTGTGACAGTATATGACAGCAAAGGTCGACCAACCCTATCTAGTGAGTTGGGATTGACATCTCCGCGTCGCAGAAGCAGCTCCACCATTCCTTCGCATCCTCTCGATACAGCATATGATAGGGGTGTTCTGCCTTCAGTATCCGGTAAATCAGGACTAATACCCTTGTGTTCGAGAAAGACCTTCACTACACCCTCATCCTCCAAAGTGACAGCGTATGATAAAGGTGTCCGACCACTATTATCCGAGGAATCGGGATTGACATCCTCGCGGTCAAGGAAGAGTTTCACTACATCCCCAGAGCCCGAGATGGCGGCATATGATAAAGGTGTCCGACCATTGCTATCCGAACAATCGGGATCGACATCCCCGCGTTTGAGGAAGAGCTTCACGATATGTCCATGTCCCTCCGCAGCAGCATATGATAGCGGGGGTCGACTATTGCTATCCAATGAATCGGGATTGACATCACCGCGCCCCAAAAGCAGCTCCACCACCCCCTCATGTCCTCCCGAGGCGGCAAATGACAGGGGTGTTCGGCCGCCGCTATCAGATACATCGGGGCTGACATTCCCACATCCCAGAAGTAACTCCACTACATCCACAGCCCCGGAAATGGCAGCAAATGACAGGGGTGATCGACCGCTGCTATCGGGTAAATCGGGGTTGACATCCGCGCATCCGAGGAGCAACCTCGCTGTACCCTCACATCCACTCGAGGCAGCGAATGATAGGGGTGTTCGGCCATTACTATTCGATAGATTGGGGTTGACACCCTCATGTTCCAAAAACCGATTCACTAGATCCTCCCGCCCCCACTTAGCAGCATATGATAAGGGTGTTAGGCCATGGCCACCCGATGAATTTGGATCGATATCCCGGTTCTCTACAAGTAGCTTCAGTACACCTTCATGTCTCCCCACAGCAGCATATGATAGCGGGAGTTGGCCATAGCTATCCAATGAATTGAGATTAACATCCCGGCGTCCCAGAAGTAGCCCTACGGCACCTTCATTCCCCAACTCCGCAGCAAACGAGAGCACTGTGCGACCGTCCCGAATGACCATGTCGGGTCTGATATCTCCCTGCTCCAGAAGTAGCTCCACCACCCTATCCTTTCCGTATCTTATAGCCCACATCAATGGTGTGTCACCCCTAGAATCGCGTCCATTCACGTCCCATCTCCTCTCCTCCAGCATAGCAACCGCAATTTCCGCAATCCCCCAAAATGCGATGCAGTGTAGTCCGCTAATTCCATTACAGCGCCGTTCATCTCCCGAGTTACATATTCCCTCCTGCCAGAGAATGGTGGCAGATAAATGGTTCTCATATTCGTCAAGCAGTTGCAACGCCCGAGACTTCACTTGCTCAGTCACCTCCCTGGCGGCATGGGTTCCCCAGTAACATGAAGCGTACCTAATAAACGGCCACTCACTCCTGGCCTGATAGTGGTCTAGCTCCGGGCTCTGGACTGAGGAAGAGTTCAAATAGGTGAGGCAAATTTCCGCCATCATCGATTGAGGTCTTTCAAATACCGTGGGACTAGCTCCAAGATACTCTTGAAGTGTGAGGTGCAGGAGGCGGACGGTTGACGCATTTTCGTCAATTGTGACAAGTCCTAAAGTGCAGCCTAGTACAGTCTCTACCGAAGGCACATTGTCGGTAGTAAACCCTTCCACCCCTAAGTCTACCCCTAGTGCATGGCGCAACTCCGACCACAACAAGGGTCGCTCACAACGCGAAATCCACATCAGGACCGCCATTCCTAACTTCGATTTACCTCCATCCTGCTGTCTTATCTGGTCTAATGTCGTGATGTATGCATCCTGTACGCCAAGGCCATTGGCCATCCGATCCAATGCCTGTCTCTTTTGGTGAACTGTCGTCGCTCCAAGGATTGCGTCCATACCGAGGCAAACTAGAAGAAATCTAAAGGTTGCTGTTAGCCCAATCTGTGGAATTCAATATCCCGCGTTGATACATACATTCCCGAGACCCTTTTCGGGATGACTCTCCTTATATCTGCCCGCAACCCTTCGTCCATTGTACTCTTGTCTAAGTCCTCTTTCAGCCTTTTCTCAATATATCTTCCTATATCCTCTGAAGTCGGTTCCACCGCAACCATATCAACTCCTCCGGGAAAATAGTCCTCCACTTCCGTTCTAATCTGAGGTCTTCCAGTAAGAAATAGTCGCGTGTTTGGGCACTCCCGAACAACACACTGCAGTGAGTCCCAGAGTTCAGCCCGCTGTTTTGTAGGGAACTCGTCCAAGGCGTCGATACAGATAAACGCCCGCTCCAAACTCGGAAGAAACTGGGTGAGCATATCAAGAATCTCGAGAAGCCGGAGCCCACAACCATCGGCCTGCTTTTTCGCAAGCTCAAACGCCTTTAGCACCTCATCTGGGATCTTCGCCAATGCTCCAACAACCTGCCTCAACACCGATCCCATTACGGCACTCGCAGATTGCATATTTCGAGTGCTAAAATCGCAGTAGACATAAGCGACAGCCACGCCTTCCACATCAATCCCCTTAAAAAGTGTATCTATCACAAGAGAGCTTCACTGCATTTTTAGCACGGCACTAAATTGGCGGGCTATGGCGCTTCATACCTAATATAGGTCTTACCAGCTCCGGGGTTTCCATGGCAGAATAGGACAGGCTTAACTGTCCGGTCCCCCGACGTGCGCCATGTAGAAAAGCTTCGGTTACAAAGCAGCCAGTCTCCCACTTTCTCCACCCGTGAATTACGAACGGTCTGGTGCCTTTCTCGAGATGCAAAGGGCGATATCCACTCCAGAATCTAGCGTTTCTCATCGGGTGTGGATATATTGCACTAATTGAATTCAATATTATTGGTATTCCCACAATTACGATTATTCTTGCCGTAGATGATGCCCAAGTTATGTACTGTTTGGCCCATTTTGTTTAGTGTATCGTTTTTGTTGTTGAAATTTGTGCAGGAAATCTCTTTTGTAAGCAAGTTAGAGTGGGGATAGGCGCTGAAGGAGTAGGCAGGAGATGTCGGCGGAAGGTTTCGGGGGGTGGGAAATCTCTTGCCACGTCGGGGCTGCGCATGAAGTTAGAGAAGGGAGTACCGTACGTGCCCAGGCCAGTGCTAAGTGAGGCTCAAACAGGACTCCCAAATCGCAGAACCGCTTACCCGAAAAGTTGTCGGCGAATCAGAAAAATTACCAGCTGCACTCACACTTCAACTCTCGTTAAATCCACCATCAGGGATCTCAACAGTCTAAACCACAATAGGCTTAGAAGAGCCTGAGTCTCACGCCAAACCCAGAACGCTAGTCTTAATGTTGTAGTATACTACGCCTAATTAGGAGATTTCTTGGCTAATTATTCAACAAAACTCCGTTTCCTCATACTGTACAAGTCTCACTGTCCTCATTCCCATACAAACTTTGAAGGCATTTGCAGCCCCAACCAGAAGGTTAAAAAGAAAATCCCTCTGTAAATATGTTCCAATAACTAATTAGGAAAGCTTTACAGAAGGAATTTTAAAAATTCTATCTGTAGGTGCTGTTGTTGCTAGTTGAAATATTAGTCAATTTTAGTTATCATGAAGGTAGGTTCTAAGGTGCCGGCACCATACCGTACTGAAAGAAGAAAACCGGGCAACTGTATCCGCTCTGTGAAGCCCAAAAAAAAACTACAACCCCTCACTAGTGAGAAAACTTCCTGATGAAAGACGTCACACAATTCGCAATTTATTCAACTCTCTTGAGCTATGTCGCAACCTTCACTCAAGCCGAACCCAGAGAAAAGAAAAGGAAAAAATCTAGGAAAAAGAAAGTCCAACCTTGCCCGATTGTCCGACTACCTATGCACTGGTCATCCTCCTCTCGTATCATAGTCTGCTGTCCCAATTTTCTTTTGCGCGTTCACCTTCTAAACTATTGCGTTGTTCCACGGCTGAAAGAAACATTAGAGAGGTGAAAGACCGTCGCCTTACAGTACATCGGCTTGTCCCTCGCTCCTGTCTGCCAAGCCTTAGCTAACAACCACCCCTGCTCTTGTAATAATAGACATAGCCCATCAGGCTTCTCATCAGTTCTGTATGGAAGACAAGCACCCCGTATTTTTTCAAGCGAAGATCTTATCATCAACGATCATTCATGCTCACTGAAAAATTCCCTACAAGCCAAGATATCGTACGCTAACTAAGAAAAGCCGAAATTTATCCGCAACAGAGCCAATATCCTCAAAAACAAAAGTTTTGCCAAATACTAAGTCATGCGCTGCAGCAGCACTTTACCTCCGAGATTTCCAAACTGGTTGCATGGACATCCGGATGCTTTTTCTCTTCCCGAACGCATCACGCCCACCCCCTTGATAATCCACATACCGTCCCCCATCGATTTCTCCGAGCTCCAAATTTCCCTACTCTATGTTAAAACCTAACCCATCGTCACAGATCAGGGCTTCCAATTTTGACCCAACTGTAGGCTTCACCTCAGCAACTTATTATTCCAACATCCAGGCACTATGTAGTTAATGCGATGTTCTGTCGGTCATGAGACTAGCCGAAAAAAATAAATAAAGTTTACCTACCTTTATCTACATACCGGCAGGGCAGTTCCGAACTGCTCTTCGCTTATTGAAGCTAATAATGGCAACAGGTAGCATCCTCGAATAATAGTTGAGTAGAAAAAGGGTTGGAGATGGGCTGTTTCTTTTTTTGGCGAGCACAAGTGGCTGGCCGCATGGGGGGCTCGCACCAGGTGAAGGTGGTCCAAATGTGGCGGGACATACTAGAGTCGAATATTGGGAACTAGAGTGGGGCGGAGTGTGAGGGAAAGAGTCACCCCGACAGCGTCTGCCTTTACCGATGCTGTATCTGTAAGTTCCCGCAGGGGATAAGGAGGAAATCCTATCTACAATAAGCGCAGGGCATTGGGAGGAGGCTCCGAATGGGCATAACCCTAATTGCTGCACTCCTCGTGAGGTATGATATCTACACTAGTTCACCACCCCTACACTAGATATCCATCCTAGCACCGAATTCCCTTTGACTGACCCTCCATCCTGTCCCTGTCGGGCCAAAGATGAACCCGTTAGCCAGGAGACTGCTGGGAGTGTGTACCATCACGATATATCACTCGTTCGCCTCTGACCTTGAATTGTTGCAAATAGTGGTTGCGGAGGAAATGATTTACGGTTAGGATTCTGCTCAGTGGTGTGAAACCGCTTTAGTGGAGATGAAAACCTTTGATTGGTTGTGTTAAGTTGATGAAAGGAAACAGATGAGGAATGTTGTTCACAGGAGCAAAAGTGTGTCGTCAGAGAAGACAGGAAGAAAGGGGGAAACAAGGGGGTGAAAACGATTTCCTAAGCTTACGGGTCCTGTGGCTAGTGCGTATGTATACCACTGCGGCCACAGCGGCGTGAGAGCGCCATCGTTGAACAGCGATTTCCAACACGCATGGTTTAATGATCGGAACCAAAGTTGATCGAAGAGACCAGAAAAATTGTAACAGGCAGTGTGTGCTCATTACAGTACAAAAAGGGGTTTAAAAGCAATTTCTAAATGTAATGGATGATATATTACTATTATAAAAGAGAATACTTCTATGAATATGATATACTAGGAGTACTAGGCGAAAAGAAACTCAATCAAAAATGGAAGAAAGAAATAAATAAATAGAAGCATCGTGTAGACAAGATATCAAAAACGCATTGAATTCTGATAGTGAAAATTGGACTATCGCCAAGTGCCGTAGACAGTGTGAAATAACTCACGAGAATCCCCATATCCATGGTACTCTAAAAACGGGAGAAACAGAAAAAGGAACAAGATTAAAGTCAGAAGAAAAAAAAATCCAAAATAGAGCCAGGGGTAGGGGTGGAGGCATATGTGGCCACGGGTGCTTGGCCGTCGATGTCTGGTGAGTTGAGATTGGCATCGTCGCGTTCTTGAAGTAGCCTCACTACGCTTTCATGTTCTCCCAAGGTAGCGAACGATAGGGGAGTTTGGCTACTGTTGTCCAGGGAATGGGGATTGACTTCATGACGTTCCAGAAGTGACTTCACTACTCCTTCATGTCCTCCCTCGGCAGCAAATGATAAGAGTGTTCGGCGACAAGCATCGGGGGAATCAGGGTTGATATCCCCGCATTCCAAAAACAACTTCACTACACCTTCATATCCTCTCCAGGCAGCAAGTGATAGGGGTGTCTGGCCATTGTTATCCCGCAGATCGGGATTGATATCATTGCGTTCCAGAAGTAACTTCACTACACCTTCATGTCCTCTCTTGGCAGCAAGTGATAGGGGTGTCCGGCCATCTCTATCCGGTGAATCAGGATTGACTTCCTTGCGTTCCAGAAGTAACTTCACTACACCTGCATATCCTCCCCAGGCAGCAAGTGATAGGGGTGTTCGTCCATCGCGATCCCGTAAGTCGGGATCGACATCGTTGCGTTCCAGAAGTAATTTCACTACACCTTTATGTCCTCCCAAGGCAGCAAATGACAGAGGTGTTCGGCCGCTGATATCAAATAAATTGGGGATGACATTCCCATGCTCGAAAAACCGATTGACCAGATCCTCCCGTCCCCACTTGGCAGCATACGATAAAGGTGTTAGGCGATCGTCATCCGCTGAATTGGGATCGATATCCCGGCTCTCCACAAGTAGTTTTAGCACACCTTCATGTCTCCCTGTGGCAGCATATGAAAGAGGGGGCCGACCATTGCGATCCCGTGAATTGGGATTGACATCCCCGCGTCCTAGGAGGAGCTGCACTATGCTTTCACATCCTCTTGAGGCAGCATATGATAGCGGTGTTTGGCCATTGTAATCCTGTAAGTCGGGATTGACATCATTGCGTTCTAGAAGTAATTTCACTACACCTTCATGTCCCTGTGAGGCAGCAAATGACAGGGGTGTCCGGCCGCTGCTATCAGATAAATCGGGGTTGACACCCCCACGTCCCAGAAGTAGCTTCACTATACCTTCATGTCCCCTCAAGGCAGCAAATGACAGCGGAGTTCGGCCGCTTCTATCGGATAAATCGGGGTTGACACCCTCATGTTGCAGAAGTAGCTCCACAGCGCCTTCATTCCCCAACTCCGCAACAAACGAGAATATTGTACGACCGTCCCGAATGGCCATGTTGGGTTTGATATCTTCCTGCTGTAGAAGCAACTCTGCCACCCTATCATTTCCATATCTTATAGCCCACATCAAGGGTGTGTCACCCAGGGAATCCCGTCCATTCACGTCCCATTTTTTCCTCTCTAGCATGGCAATAGCAATTTCTGCAATCCCTAAAAATGCGATGCAGTGTAGTCCACTGATTCCATCACGAGTCCATCCACCGCCCGATTTCCATGCCCTCTCCTGCCAGAGAAGCCTGGCAGATACATGACTCTCGTATCCGTCAAGCAGCCGCAAAGCCCCAGCCATCACCTGCTCAGTCACCTCCCTGGCTGCATGGGTTCCCCAAAAACATGTGGCATATTTAAGAAACGGCCATTCTTCTAGCATTTTCCAGTGATATGTCCCGAGCTCCAGGACCGGCAGAGAGTTCAAATAGGTGAGGCAAATTTCCGCCATCATCGATTGAGGGGCTTCAAATAGGGTGGGGCTCGCTCCGAGATACTCTTGAAGTGTGAGATGTAGGAGACGGACCGTCGAGAAATGTTCGTCAATTGTGACAAGCCCTAAAGTGCAGGCCAGAACGCTCCTTACCGAAGGCACATTGTCGATAGTAAACCCTCCCACCCCTAGGTCTACCCCTAGTGCATGGCACAATTCCTCCGACCGCAAGGGCTGCTCACAACGCGAAACCCACATCAGGACAGTCATCCCAAGCTTCGATTTGCATCCATCCTGCTGCCTTATCCGGTCTAATGTGGCATTGTATGCATCCTGTACACCAAGACCATCGGACATCCTATCCAGTGCTTGCCTCTTTTGGCGAATGGTCGTCGCTCCAAGGATTTCGTCCATACCGAGGCAAACAAGAAGGAATCTAGAGACCACAGTTAGCCCAATCCGTTGAACCCAACATCCCGGATTAATACATACATTCCCGAGACCCTTTTTGGGATGACACTCCTTATATCTGCCCGCAACTCATCGTCTATCGTACTCTTGTCTATGTCCTCGTTCAATCTCTCCTCAATATATATTTTTATATCCTCTGAAGTCGGTTCTATTGTAACTGCGTAGGCTGCTTCCGGGAGACATTCCTCCACTTCAGTTCTAATCTGAGGTCTTCCGGTAAGAAACAGCCGAGCGGTTGGGCACTCCCGAACAACGCGCTGCAGAGAACTCCAGAGTTGGGCCCGCTGTTTTGTAGGGAACTCGTCCAAGGCGTCGATACAAATAAACGCGGATTCCAAACTTGGTAGAAATTTGGTGAGCATATTAAGAATCTCGGGAAGCAGGAGCCCGCAACCGTCAGCCTGCCTTTTTGCATGCTCAAACGCCTTTAACACCTCATCCGGGATCCTGGCCTACATTCTCCGCCCCCGACAGGGCAGCATATAATAGCGGTGTCAGGCCATTGCGATCCGATGAATTAGAATCGACATCCCCGCGTTCCAGAAGCAGCTTCACTACACTTTCATGTCCTCTGAAGGCAGCAAACGACAGGGGTGTTCGGCCATTGCTATCCGATAGATTGGGGTTGACGCACCCATCTTCTAAAAATCGATTCACCAGATCCTCCCGCCCCCACTTGGCAGCATACGATAAGGGTGTTAGGCCACCGCCACCCGCTGAATTGGGATCGATATCCCGGCTCTCGACAAGTAGTTTTAGCACACCTCTATGCCTCCCCGCGGCAGCATATGAAAGCGGGGGTCGGCCATTGCGATCCAGTAAATTGGGATCGACACCCATGCGTCCCAGAAGGAGCTGCACTATACCTTCACACCCTCTTGAGGCAGCATTTGATAGGGGTGTTTGGCCATTGTAATCCTTTAAGTCGGGATTGAGATCATTGCGTTCCAGAAGCAATTTCACTACGCCTTCATGTCCTCCCGAGGCAGCAAAGGACAGGGGTGTTCGGCAATTCCGGTCCGAAACATTGGGGTTGGCACCCTCATGTTCCAGAAACCGATTCACTAGATCCTCTCGTCCCCACTTGGCAGCATACGATAAGGGTGTTAGGCCATCGCCATCCGTTAAATTGGGATCAATATCCCGGCTCTCGACAAGCAGCTGTAGTACACCTCCATGTCTCCCCGCGGCAGCATATGATAGAAGGGATCGACCGTTGCTATCCAATGAATTGGGATTGACATTCCCGCGTCCCAAAAGTAGCTTCACGACACCTTCATGTCCCCGTGAGGCAGCAAATGACAGGGGTGTCCGGCCGCTGCTATCAGATAAATCGGCGCTGACATTCCGGCATGCCAGAAGTAGCTTCACTACACCTTCATATCCTCCCTCGGCAGCAAATGACAGAGGTGTTCGGCCGCTGCTATCCAATGAATCGGGATTGACACTCCCGGCTTCCAAAAGTAACTTTACAGAGGATTCATGTCCCTTCGAAGCAGTAAATGATAGAGGTGTTCGGCCGCTGATATTAGAAAAATCGGGGCTTAGATCCCCGTGTCCCAGAAGCAGCTTTATTACACCTTCATGTCCTCCCCCGGCAGCAAATGACAGGGGGGTTCTGCCCCTTCTATCAGATAAATTGGGGTTGACACCCCCATGTTGCAGAAGTAGCTCCATAGCACCTTTATTCCCCGACTCCGCAGCAAACGAGAATACTGTGCGACCGTCCCGAATGGCCATGTCGGGTCTGATATCTCCCTGCTCTAGAAGTAGCTCCACTAGCCTATCATTTCCATGCCTTACAGCCCACATCAAAGGTGTGTTACCCTCAGAATCCTGTCTATTCACGTCCCATTTTTTCTTCGACAGCAAAGCAGCGGCAATTTCAGTAATCCCCCAAAATGCGATGCAGTGGAGTCCGCTTATTCCATCACGTGTCCATTCATCGCCCCCTCTGCCCCATTTCCGTATCCCCTCCCGCCAGAGAATCTTGGCCGATACATGACTCTCGTATCCGTCAAGCAGCCGAAAAGCCCGAGTTTTCACCTGCTCAGTCACCTCCCTAGCTGCGTGGGTCCCCCAAAAACATGTGGCATATTCAAGAAATGGCCATGCTTCACGGACCTCCCAGGTTTCTAGCTGCCGCTCCCGGACTGACAGAGAGTCCAAATAGGTAAGGCAAACTTCTGCCATCATCGATTGAGGCGCTTCGAATAGGGTGGGAGTCGCTCCAAGATACTCTTGAAGTGTGAGATGCAGGAGACGGACCGTCGAGGAACGTTCGTCAATTGTGACAAGTCCTAAAGTGCAGCTAAGTACGGTCCTTACCGAAGGCACATTTTCGATAGTAAACACTTCCACTCCTAGGTCTACGCCTAGTGCATGACGCAACTCCTTCCACCCCAAGGGCCGCTCACAACGCGAAACCCACATCAGCACCGCCATCCCAAGCTTCGATCTACTTCCATCCTGTTGTCTTATCCGGATTAGTGTGGTGTTGTATGCATCCTGAACGCCAAGGCCATTGGTCATCCTGTCCAGTGCTCGCCTCTTTTGGTGAATTGTCGTCGCCCCAAGGATTTCGTCCATGCCAAGGCAAACCAGAAGAAATCTAGAGGTTGCTGTTAGCCCAATCCGTAGAATTCAATATCCCGTGTTAATACATACATCCCCGAGACCCTTTTTGGAATAACACTCTTGATCTCTTCTCGGAACGCTTTGTCTATGGTACTCTTATCCAGGTCCTCGTTCAACCTCTCCTCAATATATCTTTTTATATCCTCTAAAGTCGGTTCTATTGTAACTGTGTAGGCTGCTCCGGGGAGATATTCCCCCACTTCAGTTCCAATCTGAGGTCTTCCGGTAAGAAATAGCCGAGCGGTTGGGCACTCCCAAACAACGCGCTGCAGAGAGCTCCAGAGTTGATCCCGCTGCCTTGTAGGGACCTCGTCCAAGGCGTCGATACAAATAAACGCCCGCTCCAAACTTGGAAGAAACTTGGTGAGCATATCGAGGATCTCGGGAAGCCGGAGCCCGCAACCATCGGCCTGCTTTTTGGCGAGCTCAAACGCCTTTAACACCTCATCCGGGATCCTGGTCAATGCTCCGACAACCTGCCTCAACACTGATCCTAACACAGCACCCGCAGATTGCATATTGCGGGTGCTAAAATCGCAGTACACATAAGCGACGGCCACACCATCCCCATCAATCCCATTCAGAAGTGTATCTATCACAAGAGAGCTGCGCTGCTTTCTTAGCACGGCACTAAATTAGGGGGCTAGGTGCTTCATACCTTATATATGTTTTGCCGGCCCCAGGATGTCCATGGCAGAATAAGACAGGCTTCACCGTCCGGTCCTCTGATGTGCGCCATGTAGAAAAACTTTTGTTGCAAAGTAGCCAGTCTCCCACTTTGTCCACCCGTGAATTACGAACGGCCTGGTGCCTTTCTCGAGACGCAAAGGGCGATATCCACTCTAGAATTTGGCGTTTCTCATCTGGTATGGATATATTGCACTGATTGAATTCATTGTTGCAGCTGTTTATGGTATTCCCACAGTTGCGGTTGTTGTTGCTGTATGTGATGCCCGAGTTATGCACTGCTTGGCTCATTTCGTCTAGCGTACGGTACTGGTTTTGCTGTTGAAACTCGTATGGGGAACTTCTCGTTTAAATCGGTTGTCAAGTAAGGTGGGGATGGGCACTGAAAGAACAGACGGGTGATGCTCTTGCCACCTCTTTGTTGCACAAATTCGAGTATGGTAGTCTACTAGAACTTTCCGTTGTCTCACTAAGGCGGCTCAGTGCGGCTCAAACAGGACTCTGTTTTCGAACCATAACACACTTCCTGAACTAAACTTGCATGACGAAACTCCCTACGAGTATCCTTATCCCGCGAAAAGAAGCCACGCCTAGCCACCGGGGATGCGAGTATTCGGGTGCGGTATACCGGTACTTCAAACAAAAGTTTTGCCAAATACTGCTATGTGCCACAGCAGCACTTTGCCTCCGAAATTCTTGCATGGACATGCGGACGCTTTTTCTTGTCTCAAATGTATTAAACTTACCCCAACTCTGTCGTGTACCGGTACTCTGATAATCCACATAACGCGCAACCCCTTATCATTCTCTCCGGGCCCTAAATTCCCTACAGCATGTTAAACCCTAACCCATCATCCCGGATCGGCGGCTCTAATTTTGACGCAATTGTAAGTTTCACTTCAGCCACTTCTTATTTCAACTCCAAGCACTCGGCAATTAATGCGGTACTGAAAAACCGAAATATCGGGTATCGGTGTATCTACTTGCGGGTGAGGGAAGTAACTAAGTTACAAATTACGATCTATCACTAACAAAACCCACACACAGCAAGCAGATCACAGAATTCACAATCAATTGAAGTTGCCTAGCTAGTTCACGAACATTCACCAAAGAAAAATCCCTAGACCAGAAAAAAACAAAAGCGAAGAGAAAAGTCCAACCTATCCTAGTTGTCCGACTATCAATTCACAGGAGATCCACCTCTTGTGGTTCGCTATCCCAATTCCCTGTTGCCCGTCGTGGTGTTCCGCGGTGGTGGTTCGTTGGTGAAAGAAAAGAAAGGGAGAGGTGAGAGATTGCTACCTTACATGGAATCACCCCATTGTCCGCCAAGCCTCACCTCAACACGCCAGCAACGAACATGACCTATGAGGCTTCCAGCAAATACAAGCACCCGCAATCTTCTCCCCCAAGTAATTTACAAAACGATCATAAACTCCACCGAATCAGCTCTAGTTAGCCAAGAATATTGGAACTAAGCAAAGACAAAATTTATCCGCAACAGTACTGTACTCGAGTACCAGTTGCTAATGAGACTCGCCGAAAAAAAAAGAAAGTTTGTCACGACCTTTATCATACGTACACACTAGGAGGGCCATTCAGAACTGCGCTTCGCTTATAGCAATATGTAGTGTTCGGTATGCCCTTCTCGTAATCTTATTTTTTTTTTTGGGTGGGGGGTAAATAACCTCAAGAGCATGCGACGAAATTTCGGTTTCCCTGATTTGACCTTGGTATTGTGCGTGGACAAAATTAACCGAACACCAGTGCGTGCATGGCAACCGATCGCTTCTCGGCTCCCACAAAAATCATTACCACTCAACAGGCACCTCATAATGTGTTCTCTTTCTTCATTAAGGCTGATTGATGGTATACCAAATACTGATCACTGCCATGTATTTAAATTATTTTTACTTATTTTTCTTGGTTGGGTTGTATTGAGGAGGTTGACAACATCACGGCGAGAATTATGAGCGTTCGATGATCGGTTAATTTTGTCCACGCACAATACTATAGTACGCACGAGCAGTTCCTTTAAAGAACGGCCCGATAGTACTCTACAAATACATGGAGCACAAATACCAGACCCAAGCGACTCTCACCCTTGTTGATACAATCGTATAGTTAACCGACCCCTCTGCTCCACACTTCCAACCCATTGAGCCTGAAGTGGCTTTCTCGCTAATATTGGGGGCAGTCATAATGAAATGTCTTCCTTGCACTAGATTTGGCGTAAAAAACTGGACGAAAACTTCTATTGTATGATAGTATTATACCTCATATCGACTAACGAAACTGGCGCTGATATTTTTATTTTTTTTTGTTAAATCCGTGGTATTGTTTTTAGGTACATGTAAACCAAAGTAAACACTTCCCCCAGGCACAAACCGCTGCATTCGGAGAAGACCCCATGGCAAAGAAAGCCCACCCCCTTCAGCCA
>Ga0307509_10005157_pt1 | contig 18344 bp, 16 predicted proteins | sample 10_EM_MG_FD_202245 | JGI IMG/M metagenome (GOLD analysis project Ga0307509, IMG submission 202245) | Populus trichocarpa ectomycorrhiza microbial communities from riparian zone in the Pacific Northwest, United States - 10_EM | ecosystem: Host-associated > Plants > Roots > Unclassified | place...
CGCAGTTCCCTATTCATGGTCGATCACCCGCATCGATCGCCGGGACGATTCGGTTCGATCGGACCTGGTCGGATCAACCCGAGCGCGTTGCTTCGGTCAGCCGCTCGGGTCGGGAACCCCGCAGGAAATAGGGAACCATGGAACCGGAACCGAGCACCGGGATTGCTGGCCAAGTACCAGGAATTTGGTTTGATCGATCCGCGTTGCTAGGGTCTTGGCATGCGTCCCTGGCTTCTCGTCTTGGCTCTCGCTGCGTGCTCCGGCGACGACTCGCATCGCCACGTGACCCAGCCCAGGCCCGGCGTCACGCCGATCGTGAAGGTCGACGCCGGTGCGCCGGCCGGTCCGGGCTCGCTCGCCGAGGCAATGGCGGTGTCGTACTGGACGACGCCCGACGAGCAGGCCGGGCTCGCCGCGTTCACCGCGAAGGACTGGGCGACCGCGAAGACGTCGTTCACGGCCGCGCGCGCCGCGGTGAAGCCGACCGATCCGAAGGCGCCGCGGCTCGAGCTGTTGCTCGGGCTGGGCGACGCCGAGCTCAACGACGCCACCTCGGCGGCGGCGCACCTCACCGTCGCGTACAAGGCGTTGCCCGAGCTGTCGGATTACATCGGTTATCACCTCGCGCGCGCGCTGTGGCTCGCGCACGATCCGTCGGCGATGGACATCGCGCAGAGCGTCGCGCCCGACTCGATCGTCGGTGCCGATGCCCAGATCCTCGTCGGCGACCTGCTGCGCGGCAAGGGCGACTGGCCCGCGGTCGTGAAGTACTACCGCGACTACCTCGCGAACCATCCGAACGGGCCGTTCCGCTCCGAGGCGCGCTTCGATCTCGCCGAAGCGATCACGAACGCGAAGGGCGATGTTCGTGAGGCGACGACGCTGTACCGCCAGATCACGATCGACGATCCGCTGTCGTCGTGGACGACGAAGGCCCAGGCCGTGCTCGCGGGCCAGACGGTCGATCCGCTGACCGGGTCGGAGCACATCACGCAAGGAATGGTCCTGTTCGACAACATGCGCAACCCGGAGTCGGAGAAAGCGTTCGACGACGCGCTCGCCGATCCGAAGCTGTCGGCCAAGGACAAGTGCATCGCGAGCTATCACCGCGCGCAAAGCCGGTTCAAGGCGCGCGATCGCAAGGGCGCCTCGACGATGTTCGACGACGCCGCGGTGGCCTGCAAGACCGCCCGCAACACCGATCTCGAGATCAAGAGCCACTACCAGGCGGCGCGGTCGTACTCGTTCATCGGCCAGCACGAGACCGCGATCCAGCACTACAAGCAGGCACAGACGATCGATCCGAAGCACAGCTACGCCGACGACGCGACCCTGCGCGAGGCCGAGGAGTGGGCGTCGCTGCAGAACGGCGCGATGGTCGACACCACGCTCGCGGCGATGCCCGGCAAGTATCCCGACGGCGACAACACCGCCGAGGCGATGTGGCGGCTCGGCTTCCGCGCGTGGCGCGAGCAGCGGCTCGACGACGCGATCAAGTGGTGGAACGAGCAGATCCGGCTCGTCCCGCACGACGACAACTGGTTCGGCGAGGGCCAGCCGCAGTACTGGCTCGGCCGCGCGTACGCGATGAAGAAGGACCTGCCGAAAGCGATCGACAAGTGGACCGAGACGGTCCGCTCGTACCCGCTCTCGTACTACTCCCTGCTCGCGCTCAACCGGCTGCGCGAGACCGCGCCGCAGAAGTACCAGGCGCTGGTCACCGAGCTCGGCAAGGATCCGGCCGGGTTCGATCCGAAGGCGCCCGCGTTCACGTTCAAGGCGCGCCCCGAGTTCGGCACGCCGGGCTTCGCGCGCGCGATGGAGATGCTTCGGCTCGGTCTCGGCGAGCCGGCCGAGAAGGAGCTGAAGAAGCTCGGCCTGACCACGCCCGGCGATCGCAAGCGCGTCGACGATCCGGACAAGCTCGAGAAGCTGTGGGCGATGGCGTTTCTCTACGATCGCGCGGGCCGGTTCGCGACATCGATCTGGCCGACGCGGTGGCACGCGCTCGACTACCGCCGCGCCTGGCCGACCGGTGCGAATCGCGCGAAGTGGCTGATCGCATATCCGAAGGCGTACTGGGCCTTGTTGACCAAGTACGCGAAGATCAACAACGTGCCGATCGCGATGCAGATCGGGATCGTCCGCGAGGAGAGTGGCTTCGATCCGCTCGACGAGAGCTACGCGAATGCGATCGGCCTGACCCAGATGATCCCGTCGACCGCGCACGACAACGCACCGCCGGGCGTCAACCCGACGCGCGAGTACCTCCGCGATCCGGAGAACAACGTGACCGTGGGCTCGCACTTCCTCGGCGGGCTGTTCAAGAAGTGGAACAACTTCGTCCTGCTCGTACCGACCTCGTACAACGCGGGCCCGGCCGGCGTGACCAAGATGTTGCGCGCGCGCGGAACGTGGGACGGCGACGAGTTCGTCGAGGGCATCGTCGACGATCAGGCGCGCAACTACACCAAGCGCGTGCTCGACAGCTTCTTCACGTACTCGTACCTCTACGAGGGCACGGTGCCGGAGATCCCGAACAAGATCCCGACCGAGTTACTTCCGAAGAAATAGGTACCAGTAGCTCGCTCCGGCGACCGCGAGCAGCAGCAGGAACAGGAGCCACGGGCGTCGCGACGCCGCCTGCTTCACCGGCATCACGCTGCGACCGACGATCACGCCCTCGGTGTCGAACGGCGAGCCGCGCCGCGGGATCGCATCGCGATCGATCTGGCGCACGGTGGTCGCGGGCGTCGAATCGCGCCACCGCTTCGCGAGCACCGTCATCATCGTCTGATCGCGCTCGGGTGCGGGCAGCGGTAGCGGCGCCGGCGTCGGCGTGAACATCCGGTCGGGCTCGACCGTGATCGGGCGCTGATCGCTCGGATCGCCGAGCTGCTGGATCACCTCGACGAGCCCGCTGACGTCGCGCCGGGTGTCCTGGGTGAACGCCCACTCGGTCCACTTGCCGAGCTCCTCGCGACTCGGCGCGAGCCCGAGCTCGCGCGTGACGTTGACCAGCGCCGCGCGCAACGCCGCCGCGCTCTGCCAGCGCAACCCCGGATCGCGGCTCAGCGCGGTCATCACGATGTCGTCGAGCGCGAGCGACACCGCCGCGTTCCACCGCGACGGCGGCTGGATCGGCATCTCGCGGAGCATCTTGATGATCTCGTACTCGTTCGAGTGATCGAACAGGCGCTTGCCGGTGAGGAGCTCGTGGAGAATCACGCCGACCGCGAACAGATCCGCGCGGTGATCGAGCTGGCCGAGCGTGTACTCCGGCGCCATGTAGCCGAGCTTCCCTTTCAGGATCCCGGCCTTCGTCCCGCGGCTCGCGTTCACCTTCGCGAGGCCGAAGTCGATCAGCTTCACGACTCCCGAGCCCGACACGATGACGTTCGCCGGCGTGACGTCGCGATGGACGATGCCGCGCGGCGTGCCGCGGTCGTCGACCAGGTTGTGTGCGTAATCGAGCGCGTCGCAGACCTGGATCATGACCTCGAGCACGTGCGCGATCGGCATCGCGCCGGCCGCGTCCGCACACTGGCGCATGATCTGGCGCAGCGTCGGCCCGGGCACGAGCTCCATCGCGATGTAGTACGTCCCCTCGAGGATCCCGAGGTCGTAGGTCTGCGCGATGTTCTGATGGCGCAGGTGGCTCGCGAGCTTGGCCTCGCGCGCGAACGCCTCGACGACGTCGCGCTCCTGGAGCAAGTGCGGGAGCAGGCGCTTCAGCGCGACGCGCTTGCGGAACCCGCCCGCGGACAGCGACTCCGCACGATGCACCGACGCCATCCCGCCCTTGCCGAGCAGCTCGTACACGAGGTACGCGCCGAACTTCTCCGGCTCGCTCAATCAGTCCACCCGCGACCAGTCTACTACTTCGGCGGCATCCGCAACGCGCCGTCGAGCCGGATCGTCTCGCCGTTGAGATAGCCGGTCTCGACGATCGCGGCGACCAGTCCGGCATATTCGGAGGGCGAGCCGAGGCGCTTCGGAAACACGACGTCACGAGAGAGTGCGGCGCGCACATCCTCCTTCAGCGAGCCGAGCATCGGGGTGTCGAAGATGCCGGGAGCGATCGTGACGACGCGAATTCCCACAGGTGCGAGATCACGTGCCGCAGGAAGTGTCATGCCCACGACGCCTGCCTTCGAGGCTGCATAGGCGATCTGGCCGATCTGGCCGTCGTACGCCGCGACCGATGCGGTCATCACGATGACGCCTCGTTCGCCGCCCTCGAGCGCCGGCGTCTGCGCCATCGCGGCGGCGGACAGCCTGAGCACGTTGAAGTGACCGACCAGGTTGATCGCGATGACCTTCTGGAACAGCTCGAGGTCGTGCGGCTTGCCGGTCTTGTCGAGCGTGCGCGACGCCCAGCCGACGCCGGCGCACTGGACGACGACCCGCAGCGGCCCGAGCTTGCCCGCCTCGGCGACCGCGGCCTCGACCTGCGCGGCATCGGTGACATCCGCCTTCGCGAATACACCGCCGAGCTCGCTCGCGAGCTCCGCGCCGCGCTCGTCGCGATCGACGATCACGACCTTGGCACCACCGGCGGCGAGGCGGCGAACGGTGGCAGCTCCGAGTCCGGAAGCGCCACCCGTGACGAGTGCGACATGTCCTGGCAGGTTCATGCGCGGGACGATACTACGTGCCATGCTTTCCGCATGAAGCTGAGTGTCTCGTTGCTTGTCGTTGTCGTCGGGTCGTCGACGGCATTCGCCGATTCCAAGGCGTGGACCACGGGCAAGTCCGTGCTCCCGGCGAGCGCGAAGATCGTCGGCGGGATGAGCGCCGCGAGCGTCCGCAACAGCGGGCTGTATCAGCAGGCGCTCCCGCTGATGATGGCGAAGGCCGGTGATGCCAAGCTCGCGCTCGACGCGATCCAGAAGGAGTGCAACATCGATCTGATCGCCTCGATCGACTCGGTCGCGCTCGGGCTCGATAACGACGGCGTCGGCACGTTCGTGATCGCGCTGAAGGGCACGAACCACAAAGCGCTCGACGCGTGCGCTCAGAAGGTCGGCAAGGCGCAGGGCAAGACGATCACGATCACCGGCGACGGCAAGCTGACCAAGTACGACGGTATGGGCGACAAGCCGATCTGGCTCGACTGGCTCGCGAGCGACGTGTTCGCGCTGACGACCTCGCCCGACGACAAGGACGCGTCGCTGAAGCTGATCGCGGGCGGCGTGACCGGCGTGAAGTCGCTCAAGACCGCGCTCGGCAACGTCAACAAGAGCGCGAGCCTGTGGTTCGTCGTCGACAAGGAGGTCCCGCTGACCGACCTCGGCGGCACGATGACCCAGATGTACGGGACCGCGAAGGTCGCGAACAAGAAGATCGATCTCGACGGTCACGTCGTGACGAGCGATGCCAAGGCGGCGTCGCTGATCGCGACGGGTGCGAACAAGAAGATCGCGGACGCGGTGGCGAGTGGCAACCAGACGCTGAAGACCGCGCTCGCGAGCGTGACGATCACGGCGAAGGGCAACGAGGTGGTCAGCACCGCCTCGATCTCCGAGGACGATGTCCTGCCGCTCGCGATGAACCTGATGCGCTGACCGCTACAGATCGTCGCAGACGGTACCGATCGCCCCGTAGATCCCGAGCTGCCGGTAGATCAAGTAGCGGTTGTCTTGCGCGACGAGCACGGTGAGCTCGGTCTTCTTGCTGCCCTTCACCCACTGCGCGGTGTCCGCCTTGTGCTCCGCGATGATCTTCAGCGAGCCCGACTTGGTCGCGAAGATGAACCCGCCGGAGTCCTCGACGACGTTCGTCATCGGCTGCTCCTTCATCGAGCCTTTCGGGCCGACGAATACGCGGTAGCCCTGACCGCCGTACTCCTCGCGCATCTCGTCGACGAAATAGTAGATCCCGTCGTCGTCGCGCGCGATGAACCGGGTCTGGCGCTGCCACAGCGGCGGATAGAACGTCGCCTTGCCGAGGAACGTCTTGGCCTCGTCGGCCTTCAGCTGGGTCAGTGTGCGGTGATCCTTGACGCCGCAGCCGACGATCACCTTGTCGTTCTTGGTCTCCACGCTCGCGGTCTGCAGGGTGGTGACCCGCGGCGCCCACAGCGCCCACTCGTAGTTCCCCCCGGTCTGCGACCCGCCGATGATCCGCTGCTGGTACATGGTCTTGCCGTCGCCGTAGAACACCCAGGTGCCGGCCTCGTCGAGATCCTTGAACGCATTGGCGTGGGGCACGACGTAGAACTGACCGAGGTCGTCCTTCCAGACGTCGAGCTTGTCGGCGACCGCCTTCGCGTCGATCGGCTTCGGCTTCTTGTCGGCGTGCGGTGCCGCGGAGGCGACGCCGGCGAGCGCGACGAGGATCAGAGCTCGTCGCATACGGTCCCCAGGAACTCGTAGACGCCGAGCTCGGAGTAGATGATGTGCGAGTTGACGTCGAGATCGAGCACCGACAGCTCCTTGCGCTTCTCGCCCTTGATCCACGTCGCGGTCGACTTGCCGTTCTCGGTGACGATCCGGATATCGCCGTTCTTCGTCGAGTAGACCTCGCCGGCCGAGTCGCTGGCGACGTCGGTCAGGGGCATCTGCTTCATCGCGCCCTTCTTGCCGACGAACACCCGGTAACCGGCGCCACCGTAGGTCTTCGCGACCATGTCGACGTAGTAGTAGACCGCGGCGTCGTCGCGGGCAAACAGGTGAGCGCGCCGCGTGATCGCGGAGGTCATGAACGTCAGCTTGTCGATGACCTGCTTCGCGCGATCGGCCGCGACGGCCTTGAGCGGGAGCTTGTTGTCGTCGCCGCAGAATCGATTGAAGTTGCCATCGGGCTCGCGCTGGATCGACGCCGGCGACAGGCCGGAGATCCGCGGCGCCCACACGCCGTAGCTCCACGTGCCGGCGCCCTCGTCGGAGAAGCGGGTCACGACGATCTGCTCGTACGCGGTCTTGCCGTTCTTCGCGAACCACACGCGGCTGTCGCTCGCACCGGGGAGCACGAGGTAGGTGCCACCCTGCGCGTCCTCGAACACGAGGAGCTTGGCGCGAAACGGCTTGACGTCGATCGTCGTCGGTTTGGGATCCCCGCCTGCCGAAGCGACCCCGGCGAGGATGAGGACCAAGATCGCGGCGCGTGCACGCATCGTCGAGACATTATACGCTCAACGCTGATGCAGAATTCACCCGCTCGTTCGCACGTCGAGGTGGGGACCGTCATCGACGGTACCTACATCATCGAGGGTGTGATCGGCCGGGGTGGCATGGGCGCGGTCTACCTGGCGAACCACAGCCGGCTCCAGGGCAAGAAGGTCGCGATCAAGATGCTGCACGCCGACCTCGGCGGTGAGGAGATCCTGGCGCGGTTCAAGCGCGAGGCCGACATCGCGTCGCAGCTCGACCACCCGAACATCGTCAAGGTCGAGAACTACGACGTGTTCGAGGACGGCACGCCGTACATCGTCTACGAGTTCCTGCAGGGCGAGTCGCTCGCGCAGCGCCTGACCGCCGGGCCGATGGCGATCGATTCGGTGTTCTCGATCCTGCGCCAGATCGGCTCCGCGCTCGGCGCCGCGCATCGCGCCGGCATCGTCCACCGCGATCTCAAGCCGCAGAACATCTTCCTGATCCCGAGCGAGGTCGACGGCCGCGCGATCGAGATCGCGAAGGTGCTCGACTTCGGGATCTCGAAAATGCGCGGCTCGCAGACCGTGAAGACCCAGGAGGCGACGCTGCTCGGCACGCCGCAGTACATGGCGCCGGAGCAGGCGACCGGTCAGCACACGAACGTCGACGAGCGCACCGACGTGTTCGCGCTCGGGGCGATCACGTACGAGATGGTGTCGGGCCAGCCCGCGTTCAGCGGCGCGAACATCCCCGAGGTCGTGTTCAAGGTCGTCTACGAGCAGCCGCGCCCGCTGTCGGAGGTCGCGCCGAGCCTCGCCGACGTGCTCGCGATGGCGATCAACAAGGCGATGGCGAAGGTGCCCGCGGAGCGTTACGCGACGGTCAACGACTTCGTCGAGGCGATGACCGGCTCGCCGATCTCGCTCGTCCGCAAGCCGAAGACCTCGATGGTCGGCGCGGCCGCGGCCTCGCCGAGTCAGAACCTCAAGAATTCGTCGAACGATGCGTTCGCGCAAACCATGGGCTCGGGCGATCACGGGTTCTCCCCGGTCAAGCCGACGCTCGACATGCCCGGCCCGGCCTCGCAAGCGGTCGACGCGTCGGCGCCGACGATCGACTCGCAGCGCGGCGTGCCCGCACCGGTGCCGGAGATCGCGAGTGCGCGCACGGTGGCGGCGCCCGTTCCGGCCGCACCCGTCGCGACCCCGCCGGGCAACAAGCGCGGCGTGATCGCGGGGATCGCGATCGCCCTCGTCGCGGTCGGTGGCGTCGCGATCTACCTCGCGACGCGGGGCGGTGGTGACGACAAGCCGCGCAAGCGCGAGCACGTCGCGCAGCGCACCGACGAGCCGAAGCCCACGCCCATCCCCGCGCCGCCGCCCCCGCCGGTCCACGAGGCGACGCCGGTCGTGCCGCCACCGCCGATCGACAAGCCGCCCGTCGAGGTCAAGCCGAAGGTGAAGGCGCCGGTGAAGGTCGACAGGCCCGACGACGAGGCCGGCGACGACACGATCAAGCAGAAGCTCGCCGACGCCGAGGCCGCCTATCGCGCGGGCGACCTCCAGAAGGTCGAGCGGATCGCGAACACCGTGATCACCGACGATCGGACCAGCGACGGGCAGAAGGCCCACGCGCGCGCGCTCCACGGCATCTGCATGTGCGTCATCCACAACAGCGAAGACCAGGCGCGGATCGATCTGCGGAAGCTCGACAGCTATCCCGGGTTCCGCGCGAAGCTGCTCAAGGCGTGTCGCGCCGAGAACCGCCTCGTCAACGATCGTTAGTGAACCAGGACGAGGACGCGGCGCTCGTGGGTCCGCCCCGCGATCGCGAGATCGACGAAGCGCCGCGAGCCGGGCTCGCCGAGCACGGTGCCGGCGTCGAGGTTGCCGGTCACCGGATGATCGTCGACCGAGGTGACGCGCTCGTCGGGGGCGAGCCGGACCAGCTGCGCGAGCTGGGTGCTCGACAGGCCCGGCGCGACGTCGATGATCGTCGGTGCGGGCGCGTGCGGCGCGACGACCAGCTCGCGCTCGTGCTCGATTCGCACGATCGGCGGCGGCCGCTGCGCGAGGAGCAGCACGCAGGCGCCGAGCAGGCCGATCGCGACGGAGCGGAAGAGCAGCATCGCGCCGGGTAGTGCAACGACGCGGCCAGCGCGGGCGCCGCCTCGGGTCGCGTGGTTAGCGGCGCGGCTTGCCAGAATGGCGAGCCCGCGCGGCGGTACGCGTGTCAGGCATTCAATCGGCCTCGCTGCGCTCGGGAGCTCAGCTCGAACCTGGTTCGAGCACGCTCGGGTTCAGTCCTTCAGCTGCTGCGAGAGGTAGTTCTGCTCGCCGATCTGACGGATCAGCTCGAGCTGGGTCTCGAGCCAGTCCGTGTGCTCTTCCTCGGACACGAGGATCCGCGTCATCAGATCTTCGCTCGCGTTGTCGGCGGCCTTGCGGCAGGCGTCGATCCCCTGGTTGAGGAACGCGATCGCGGCGTACTCGAGCTGGAGGTCGGTCTCGAACTGCTCCTTGACCGTCTCGCCGACGTGGAGCTTGTGATAGCGCTGGAGGTTCGGCACGCCATCGAGGAACAGGATCCGATCGATGACGAGCTCGGCGTGCTTCATCTCGTCGATCGACTCTTCCCGCACCTTCTTCGCCAGCCGGAGATAGCCCCAGTTCTGGCACATCTTCGCGTGGATGAAGTACTGGTTGATCGCCGTCAGCTCGTTGGTGAGGAGCTGGTTCAAGAGGTTCAAGACCTCCTCGTTACCCTTCATGTGACCCTCGCTTCAGCGAGACCTTATCGACACGAGGTCGGAGGCACAATCGCGGGAGGCCGGGTTCGCACCACAGCCGCGCGCTTCGAGGCGCTCGCGCAGCTCGTCGTGGCACATGCCGCAGCCCGTACCGGCGCGGCAGCGCTGACCGATCTCCTCGACCGAGCGCGCGCCTTCGTCGATCACCGCGTCGATATCGCGGTTCGAAGCCGGGTAACACACGCATACGATCATCGGTTGAATTTGATAATGCATTTCAAAACCGGTTACGTCAAGACCCTCGTGGGGTAGCGATTAGTGGCGGACAAGCCGTTGGAATGCTTAGATCTGAGCGTGCTCGGACGACTTCTGATCACCTCGGTGTTGCTCGCAGCGTGCAAGGAGACCCCACCGCCTCCCACACCGCCACCGAGCGATCTCGTCGTCGTGTCGCCCGGCGTGTTGCCGCAACAAGCGCTTCGCTATCACCTCGCGAAGGGAACGAAGACGACGCTCGAGCTCGAGCTCGAGGGCAAGCTCGTCGCCGGCGAGATCACCAGCGCGGCGCCGCCGCTCGTCTTCACGCTCGAGGTCGCGTGCGACGACGTCGCCGCCGACGGCAAGATGAAGCTGACGACGACGATCCAGGATCTCGTCACGCATGCCGCGCCCGATCAGCCGGGCGCGCCGCGCGCGATCGCCGATGCCCAGACCCTGAAGGGCCTCGCGGTCACCGCAACGCTCGCGCCCGACGGGACACTGGCGAATGTCCAGGCCGTGGTCGCCGACAAGCAGCTCTCCGACGCCGCGAAGGCCGAGCTCGATCAGCTCGTCCAGGCGCTGCCGAAGCTCGCAATGCCGCTGCCGCGGATGCCGATCGGGATCGGCGCGAAGTGGCGCAGCTCGCGCCCGCTCGGCCCGGCGAGCCCGCTCGCGCTCACGAGCGTGACGACGATCGACATCAGCGGGATCTCCGGCTCGACGCTCACGTACGAGCTGACCTCGACGGTGCACGGCGACGATCAGGTCGTGAAGCAGGACGGCACGGATGTCGACGTCAAGGGCATCACCGGCACCGCGACCGGGCACGGCACGTTCGATCTGTCTCGCCTCGCGCTCACGGGGACACTCGGTGCCGAGCTCCACATGGACATGACGACCGGCAGTGACAAGACGGCGATGACGATGACGCTCGAGCTAAGAACCTCGAGCCACTGAAATTCTCGTTCAGGTTCCGCGTAGCGGAACCTGAGTTGCGAATCAGGGGGCGCACAGCGCGCCGTAGCGCTTGCACGAGCCACCCGCGACCTCGTCGCAGTGGTGATACAGGCCATCGTCGAACGAGAACATGCACGCGTTCGCCGGCGCGCACGCGGCTCCCCACTGCGCGCACGTGCCCTCGATCGGGTTCGCGCACTTCTTGTAGGTGCGATCCGCCGCATCGACCATGCAGCTCTCGCTCGGCGTGCACGCCCCGCCGAAGTGGAAACACACGCCCGCGCCGCCGGCGAGACACGTGAAGTACGTCGCGGTGCCCTGGTGGTAGGCACACGTCGCGGTCAGGCAACCGACGTCGGGGGCACTCTGCACGGCCGCCGAGCCGCTGCCCACGCCGGGCGGAGGCTTCTTGTTCGACACCACGGTCGTCGCGCTGCCCGAGCCGGTCCCCGCGGGTTGTTTCACCTCGGGCGAGCTGCCTCCGCAGGCGAGATTTGCGAGGACGATCACGAGGAGAGCACGCACCGCATGAATATAGCGTCATTGCTCCCGAAATCCCGTCGTGCCACCGGGAGTTCGGTGTAGCGTCGACGCGATGCGGGGCCTCGGATCGATGTTTCTTGCGGGCGCATTGCTCGGTGCGTGCAGCGGCGATACCGCGCTGCCGATCGAATCGCAGTGCAACCCGCTCGGGATCAACCACTGCATGACACCGTGGCCTTCGTCGGTGTTCGAGGTCGACGACGCGACCACACCAACCGGGCGCAAGCTCGCGATTCCGGACACGACGCTGCCGACGAACTTCGACGGCGACATCGTCGATCCGACCGGCTGGAACAAGGCCGACGGGTTCTCGCCCGCGGCACCGATGGTGATGTCGTTCCCAGGCGGCGTGTCGCCCGAGGGCCTGCCGCCCGCGAGCGACATGACGATCTCGACGATGCCGGAGAGTCCGACCGTCGTGCTCGACATGACAACCGGCGAGCGCGTCGCGCACTTCGCCGAGCTCGACATGCAGGCCGACTCGACGCCCGACTCGCAGGCGCTCTACATCCGCCCCGCGATGCGCCTGGTCGGCGGTCATCGCTACGCGGTCGCGATCACGACGAAGGTCAAGGCGAAGGACGGCGGCGAGCTCCCGATCCCGCCGGGCTTCGCGGCGCTGCGCGACGGCAAGCACACGGATCACGGCCTGCTCGAGACCGCGCGGCCGCGGCTCGCCGAGGCGCTCGAGGCGCTCGACACCGCCGGTTACGCCGCGTCGGATCTGGTCGTCGCGTGGGACTTCACGGTCGCGTCAGATGACTTCCTCCACCGCGACATGATCGCCGCGCGCGATCGCACGGTCATGGCGCTCGACACGCACCCGATCCAGTTCACGATCCTCACCGACGAGGCGGTCGACGACGGTCAGGTCAAGCGCAAGATCACCGGCACACTCGACGCGCCGCTGTTCCTCACGAACAACGGCAAGTACAACCCGGGCACCGTGATCGCGCGCGACGCGGACGACCTGCCCGCGATGCAGGGTTGGTATCAGATCAACTTCTCGGCGATCGTGCCGGCCTGCGCGTACACGTCGCAGACGCCGGTCGGCATGGTGATCTACGGCCATGGCCTGATGGGCTCCGCCGACGAAGCGACCGGCGGCGTCCAGCGCAAGACCGCGTCTGATGACTGCCTCGTGTTCGTCGGCACGAACATGCGCGGCATGTCGACGCCGGATCTGCCGGCGATCGTGTCGACGCTCAACGATGCGAGCCACGCAGACGAGGTGTTCGAGGTGCTCGAGCAAGGCCTCGTCAACCACGTCACGCTCGTCCGCGCGATGCGCACGACGTTCGCGACCCAGCTGTTCGTCGACGCCGCGCAGGGCAACAAGCCGCTCGTCGATCCGACGAAGGTCTACTACTACGGCCTGTCGCAGGGCGGCATCTTCGGCACCGCCGTCATGGCGTACGAGCCGACGATCCAGCGCGGCGTGCTCGGCGTCGGCGGCGCGAACTACTCCCTCCTCCTCGACCGGAGCGCCGACTGGCCGCAGTACCGGACGATCCTGAACGGCGGCTACGCCGATCCGCTCGACGACACGCTGGTCGTCGGCCTGTGCCAGATGCGATGGGACAAGGTCGAGGGCTCGGGCGTCGCGAACACCGTGTTGAACGGCGCGCCGACCGCACCGATCGCGAAGCAGCTGCTGATGCAGATCGCCTTGTCGGACGAGCAGGTCCCGAACCTCGGGAGCTTCTGGCAGGCGCGGTCGATGGGCATCCCCGTCCTCGGCCCGACGCCGGTCACGCCGTGGGGGCTCAGCGTGCAGGCGTCGCCGCTCGCGGCGGGCGCCAGCGCGCTCCTGATCATGGACGGGGGAGCCCCTCCCCCGCCGGTCACGAACCTCCCGGCCCCCGAGGTCGATCCGAGCATGCACGACCTGACGCGGACCCAGGCCGCGACCCGCCGCCAGATCAAGGAGTTCTTCGAAACCGGCACGATCGTGAACGAGTGCGCCGGCGTCTGCACGTGCCAGGACGGTAACTGCGACTAAGGCGTGGGATTTCCGTCGCCGGATGTAGGATCGCGCCACGGCGCGTGGCGGGATCCGACAACTTGCACGGGTACGCGCATTGCTCTTGCCTCGGGGATGCGCTCCCTCGCCTTCGCATCGTTCACGCTCGGCGCTCTCGCCCTGGCCGCCTGTGGCACCGATGTAGACACCTCGCAGCCACCGCCCGACACCGTCGCGCGTGCGACCTGGTACCAGGACGTCGCGCCGATCGTCGCGAAGCACTGCATGTCGTGCCACCAGGAGGGCGGCATCGCGCCGTTCTCGCTGACCACGTACGACGACGCGGCGGAGAACGCGAAGATGATGCTCGACCAGGTCAACACGGGCGCGATGCCGCCGTGGGGCGCGCAGGAGCAAGCGGACTGCAACCCGCGCTTCACGTGGAAGGATGATCCGCGGTTGTCGACCGAGGAGAAGCGCACGCTGCAGTGGTGGCTCGACGACGGTACGCCGAAGGGCAAGGAGGCCACCGTGCCCGTGCCCGCGAACACCGACCTCCCCGGCATCACGCGCACGATGCAGCCGACCCAGCCGTTCGTATCGTCGGGCGATCGCGATCAGTTCATCTGCACCGTGCTCGATCCGCAAGCCGGCGGCGGCTCGTGGCTGACCGGGCTCCAGGTTCGCCCCGGCAACCCGATCGTCGTCCACCACGCGGTGATCACCGAGGTGTTCGCGACCGGCGTCAGCGCCGACGCGATCGCGTCGCATCCGGTCGGCGTCCCGTGGGACTGCAGCGCCGAGCAACAGCCCGGTGATCTCGTCGTCAACATCTGGACGCCGGGCAACGAGCCGATGCAGACGCCGTCGCAGCTCGCGGTGCCGCTGGTCCAGGGCGCGAAGATGGTGATGCAGATCCACTATCACCCCGCCGGTGCGATCAACGATCCGGACACCACCGCGATCGATCTGCGCACGTCGCTGCAGTGGCCGCAGAAGATGTACTTCGTCGGCGCGTTCGGCAACGCGACCACCGCGCCGAGCTTGCTCGCGGATCCCGACGACCGTGGCGCGCCCGAGTTCCGCATCCCGGCGAACGTCGCGGATCACGCCGAGCACATGCAGTTCACGGTCGGCGACCTCGGCGGGCTGACGAACGTGCAGCTCTACTCGGTCAATCCCCACATGCACCTGGTCGGCACCCACATCGACAGCACGATCACGCGCCCCGCGCCGCGCGGCGGCGACCCGCAGAGCGAGTGCCTCGCGAACGGCTCGTGGAACTTCGACTGGCAGCGGACGTACATTTACGATGCTCCGATCCCGGCGCTGCCGAGCATCGCGGCCGGCGACGTGGTCGACATCCGCTGCCACTGGAACAACACGATGGACAACCCGTTCGTCCAGCGCGCGCTGAAGGATGCCGGCCTCCACGCGCCGATCGACATCACGCTCGGCGAGGGCAACTCGACCGACGAGATGTGCCTCGAGATCTTCGGGATCTCGGTCGACGCCCCGGCGATGTCGAGCACGCGCACGCTGACGCTCGACCAGATGCCGATCGAGGCGCTGAAGACGCTCAGCGTCCAGTGAGGTGACGGATCTCAGAGCGTGCCGGCGAACCGGGCCTGGATCCGGGTGAAGAACACCGGACCGTTGCCGTCGCTCTCCGGGTTGATGTGACGCTCGCCGGTGACGACGACCGCTGCGCCCGGATCGCCTTCGATCGTCGCCGTGATGTACTGCTTCGCGATCGTGATCGCCGGCTCGGCGACCTCGGTGCCGCCGCACGCCGCCGAGCTACCGGTGACCTCGACGCATGCCCAGGCGATCGTCGAGTACGGCGTCTCCGAGGCAGCGCTCGGCCATTCGAACACCACTTCGCCCGCGGCGAGAGGGCCGGTCGGTGCGAGGTCGTTCGTGAACAGATCGGCGACCCGCGCGGACCACGTGAGCGTGCCGTCGCTGATCGCGATCGTCGAGCTCGTCGCCGGCCCGGGAGGCGTCACGCCGTGGCGTCCCGACGGACGCACGAACGCGGCGACGAACGAGTTGCCGCCGCCGTACGTCCCGGTGGTCACCGGATCGACCGGCACGGGCTCGCCATCGAGCGTGGTGACGATCTGCCCGGCGTCCATCGCGTCGCGCAGGATCGCGAGGTCATTCCACGTCGCGAGCGACACGGCGAGGTTCGCTTCGGGATCGACCTGGATCTCGACCTGCGGGGTGACCTGGGAGAGCGGCGAGCCCGAGGTGCAGGCCGCAAGCGCGAGGGGAAACATGATTCTCATGACGCCGCGGACCCGAGCAAAGCCGAGACCACCACACATCCTGGCAAGACCCGGCGAGCGCCGGCACGGATGTGCGCGAGATCCACCAGCGACGCTCAGTTATCCATCGCCTGCGCGGCGGCGACGAAGTCGGTCAGCGGCACCGCCGGGCCGACGTTGTACATGACGCTCTCGTACGGCGTGACGGGGTCGCAGCTCCCGGGGATGCCGGTGTACACGGTGCCGCTGTGCGGCGTCGTGATCTGGTGGACTTCGGTACCGTACTGACAGGTGCCCGGCGCCGGCGCGATGTCCTTGCGCGCGTACTTCGGCACCACCGGTGCGGAGCACGTCGCCGGCCCCTTGTAGACCTGGACGACATCGATCGGCGTCGTGCACGCCGAGCTCGTGTAGTACGTGTCGATGTAGTCGCCGTAGGCGACGCAGCGGATCGTGCCGTCGGGAAGCGTCTCGGGATAGCAGGGCGTGCCCTTCTCGGCGTCGTAGAGCTTGTACGGATCGCGGAACCGCGTCCCCTCGGGGCTGGTGTAGTGGATGAGCTGGACGCGGTGCTCGGTGCCGGTGTCGGCGGCGTAGGTGAGCGGTGCCGGTGCGATGGGTGCACCGAGCGCGTAGTAGTTGGTGTTCGCGCTCGCAGCCTGGGACGTGCAGGTGCCGCCGTTCGGGTAGTAGAGCGGCGTGCTCGCGATCTGGGCGCCGACCGCGTAGTACGTCTCGCTGTCGTCCGGGCACGAGGTGTCGGGGAACGTGTAGGCGTAGGCCGGCTTCGTGCACGTGTTCGCGAGCGCGAGCTCGGGCTGCGAGCACGTCGCGTCGTGCGCGAGGTAGGAGTAGCGTGCGTCGTTCGGCGTGCAGCGCGCCGCGCTCGAGCTGTCGCTGTAGTACGAGGCCGAGCAGTCGGCGTCGAGCATCGCGTCGTGGAGCATCCACGGGAACCGCATCCCGTCGGCGCTCTCGTAGAACCGCACGCCGACCCGGCCCGACCCCTCGGGCGCCGACAGCGTCAGGTCGACGAGATCCGATTTCGGCACCTCGGTGCCGAGCGCGTAGAACGCGTCGTACGACTGCGGCGCGTAACCGGTCGAGCACGTGCCGGTCGAGCTCTTGTAGTAGTAGGTCGTGTTCGCGAGCTGCGCGCCGCGCAGGTAGATGCGCGCGGGATGCGACTGGCAACCCACGGTCGCGTAGTCGAGGAAGTACTTCGCAGGCTCCTGCGGGCAGACGCTGTCGATGTAGTAGTGAAGGACCTTGTTCGTGCAGGTCGAGCTCGTGTAGACGGCCTCGCCGCCGACCTGCGGCACGCAGTAGGTCTTGCCGTCGGTGAACTGCGAGTAGTACGGGCTGCACGTCTCCTTGTTCTGGGAGTCGTACATCCCGGAGAACTGACGCGTGCCGTCGGTGAACTGGTACCAGGTCAGCTTGAGGCGCGCGCCGGACTTCGCACCGTCGTTCGGATCGACGCCCGCGTCGCTGCCCTGCGCCGGCGGCGCATCGGTGCTCTCACCCGTCGATGGGCTGCACGCGACCAGCAGGCACGCGAGGACGGCCAGACGTCCCATGCTCCGGACAATACGCTACTCCTGACCCACGACGTAGCGATAACGCGCGCCCTCCCCGGGCGAGTGGACGATCCGGGGCCCGAGGGTGCGGAGCTTCGCCAACACCGGCTCGGGGAGCGCTGTGCCATCCAGCACGATCGCCTCGAGCTTCGCGAACGTCCCGGCGTGCTCGAGGAGCTCGCCTGCGCTGTCGCCGACCACCGCGTCGGTGAAGTCGAGCTCGCGCAGCGTCGGCGCGAGCCCGGCTTCCACGAGCGCCGCGATCAGCGTGTGCATCGAGTACGCCGACGTCAGGGCGAGCCGGCGCAGCGGGCAGGTCGCGAGCGTCGCGAACAGCGGACCGAGCTGGCCCCAGTCGACGCCCTCGGTGTCGCCCTCGTCGGTGTCTTCACGGCCGTCGTAGTCCGGCGCCGAGTAGATCGCGACGTACGGCTTGCGCTCCGCGGGCACGTTCGCGGTCCACTCCTCGGTGCAACGCAGCTCGAGCTCCTCGAGTGCGGGGAACTTCGCGGTGTTCAGCCACGTCGCGACGTTGTCGTTGATGTCCTCGAACCCGGCGATCCGCAGCGCGCGCAGCACGAACGAGCGGAGCACGGGCGCGTCGATCGGTTCGACCGGGAGCTGCTCGGCATCGGCGCACTCGATCCGCATCGCCTCGGCGCGCGACCAGAACGGCGCGAACGAACCGAACTGCACGAGGTTCGGAGCGGGCTCGAAGTCGCGCGACACCAACATCTCGGCGTTCGCGGCCGTGTCGTCGACGAACGCGAACGAGGTCGCGCGCGGGAACGCGGCGAGCACCCGCTCCATCACCGGCGCGAGATCGACCTGACCGATCGCGCGGAGCTCGATCGCGCGGAGCTCGCCGCACAGCGGATGCGCGGCGAGCGGGCCGAGCCGATCCGGATCGCCGGCCGCGATCCG
>Ga0307509_10005158_pt1 | contig 18339 bp, 7 predicted proteins | sample 10_EM_MG_FD_202245 | JGI IMG/M metagenome (GOLD analysis project Ga0307509, IMG submission 202245) | Populus trichocarpa ectomycorrhiza microbial communities from riparian zone in the Pacific Northwest, United States - 10_EM | ecosystem: Host-associated > Plants > Roots > Unclassified | place...
ATATCTTGGATTCTTGGGTTTTCCAAAAAGCTTCTTTTAGTATGTGGTCCCATATATAATTGAAGACAAAGTCAACAATTCAATTGCTTATGTACCACAGGACTCAAAATGTTTGTGCATGGACGCCTCGGTACCATAGTACATCTACCCGGAAGATTTTTTTTTTTTTTAATGATTTAAGGATTTTCCATTACAGATGTGTTATGGTAGTTGTATATATTAAGTAAAATTAATGAGATGTAAATATGATTTAATTTTATGTTTTTTTATTTTTTTAAAAAATTAATTTTTTATATTTTTTTATCGTTTTGATGTTCTAATATTAAAAATAAATTTTAAAAAATAAAAAAAATATTATTTAGATATATTTTCAGAAATAAATACTTAAAAAAAAACCTACTATAATACCAATTCTAATTTTGGTAGCAATGACATTGCCGGGTTATATTTTCCTTTATTTCTCTCACTCCTTTTCCTCTCTTTTTTTCATGCTAAGGTCCTTTGGTGTCTAATCTAATATTTTTTTATTCGATTACTTATGTTTTATTAATGTTTTAAAATTATTATGTTAAACACACATATACTAATGTTGTAATCTATTAGATGAGATTGTTTGGTATTTAATATTTGAATAATTTTATACAGAAGACATAGAAAACATTAGAGTTAGAACTCGATAAATAAATATGAATTATACTGGACTGTTTTGAAGCATATAATATCAACTTTAGTAATGAAAAAATTGTAAAAAGAAATAAATAATGTTTAGAGGCTAACACAGTCGAGACTACAAAGTACAGGAATATTTATCTTATAATAGATTAAACAAATCAATAATTGCCGAAGATGTATGCTGGATTTTAATAAGATTAAACTTCAGCTTCTAACAATTTTTTGATAACGAACATCGTTTTCTCATTTAAAACGAAGACATTTATGCGGTGACACTTTGAACATTTTAATATGTTATCCGAGAGAGAGAGAGAAAAAAAAACGCTGTCCGCAATAATTAGCTATATATGTCAGTAGTTTTTAAATTATAATTAAGATTAGTTCTACCGCATTTAGAATAACTCTAATTAATTACAGGATTTTTGGATATAACTCTTTCTTTCCCGTTCAATGCTTGAATGTGACATTTGTTACTTCAATGATTAATAATATATTCATCATTAAAGTTAAGAGGATACACATGATTGTCTAGAACAAGCAGAATCTTGCACGCATTAACATTGCCCAGACTGAGTTCGCATATTTTTTCCCCCCTACAAAAACGTTAATCCTCTAGAAAATTGAAATATTCTCCATGGTAAACACAAAATCCTGTCCACAATAATTACTTATGGGGGCATTTTGAAAATTATTTAAATCCTGTCCACAATAATTACTTATGGGGGGCATTTTTAAAATTGTTTAAATCCTGTCCACAATAATTACTAATGGGGGCATTTTGAAAATTATTTAAATCCTGTCCACAATAATTACTTATGGGAGGCATTTTTAAAATTATTTAAATCCTGTCCACAATAATTACTTATGGGGGCATTTTTAAAATTATTTTAAAATAATTTTAAAAATGCCTCCATGGGTAATTATTGGGGGCAGGATTTTGTGTTCACCATTCATATAACTTGGTTATAAGAATTTTAAATGCAACTCTTCTTTTTCATTCAATGCTATGAACACAATATATAATTATTACTTTTAACAATAATAACATTAATCAATAAAGGTTACACGTTGAAAGTCAAGATGGTCACGTCAATAATTCTTACATGCATTTTTAGAATTTATGTTATTTTCCAAGTGAACGGGCATTTAACATTTCTTTTGCAACAATTCATCAGTATCTTTGCTGCTTTGATTTTTCACTCGATATATAATATTCTTGATAAAAAAATTTCTAAAAATTGAGATATTAGCCATCAACATAAAATTTTCATTGCAATGGAGGCGCACAACAAAACTCAGATTAGAAAAAGAAGAGGAGAGAGATAAAATAATTGTTACACGCGTTAGTATTGCATAAAACAAGATTAATAATCATAGCATAAAAACTTAACCTGTGTACCACCAATTATGAAGGCGTCTTGCTTAGTGGCATAAGGTACAAACAAAAATATTTGCTACGGGAAAAAAAATATAAATACAGATAAATTACTAGCATGGAATCAGGTGAAAATAAAATAAAAATATAAAAAGAGTTAGATTTTTATTAGTTAGCTGGTCATAAAGGGAATGGAACCTTTTAAAAAATTATAGGGGTAACAAAAAAATTTAGGTGGTGTCTAGGAGTAAGGTAATAGTTGCTTTTAAAAGTGTTTTTTCTTGGAAATGCATTGAAATAATTATTTTATTATTATTTTTTAAAAATTATTTTTAATATCAGCACATCAAAATTATCTGAAAACACATCAAAAATTAATTTGAAGCAAATAAAAAATAAATAAAAATTCAATTTTTTTCAAAAGCATTTTTGAAACACAAAAACAAACAAACTCTTAAGTCTACCATTGATTAAACTTTTGAATAAGGCCATTTAATATCGATATAAAATCCTAAAAGAGATCAAGTCTCCATGACAAACCAAGATACAAAACATTGAGGATTGAAATAATATTTTCTTGTTCTTGTTCTTTTTAACAAAAACCAATGACTTTTCTGATACAAAATGACAGACTTACCCTTAAAATAAAAAATAATTAGGTCGGTGTGGAGAGACCTTTTCATCTTTTCAACTTATATTTTTTTTTTTTGGTTATAATCAATTTAAAAGAGAGGCAGTTTAGTATTTTAACAAATATAGAATGTTAATTAAAAAGGAAAAGTGGTTGGTGTATGAACCACACAAGTTAGTTGGTGGTAGATGCTCGTGCCTTTCAGGTGACGCGTCTCACGGTAGCTAATGGTGGCTTCCTGGGTTTTGTTTGGATCATCTTAGCAGCTTCTTTATCACTAGGTAACGTGCATGGCCAACAAACCTCTAGTTTAATGTTAATGGTCTTTTCTTGTTTTTTCATTATTTTCTCTCCCCTTTCAATTCTTTAAAACAACCCTTCAAATTTGATCCATATTTTTTTTATTACTATTTGTTTAATTTGAAATAATTTATAAAATTAAAATTATTTTTCAATTTCATCCTCTTATTTTTTTTATCTATCATGTTTGTTCTTCGTTCTTTTTATTGTTATTTTTTGGGGTTTTTTTTATCATTTTCTTGTTTTGTCTTATTTTTCAATTTTGTCCCTCGTTATTTTATTTCAATTAATTTTTATATCATATTTGATCATTATTTTTATATTGCTCTCTATTTTATTTTTTTAATTATGGATGATTGAGAATTTTGCTTTATGATTTTTTAGTGTTTGCTTTCTATAGTATAACCCGGGTCATGAGTTTTAAAAATTAGCCTGATTTGACTTTGGTATATTTTTAGGTCTTTTTTATAATTGATTTTTCTTTCATTTGAATCTTTCAACATTAAGTTGTTGGGCCTTCAGCTTCATGATTTTTATATTTTTTTCTTTTATTAGATTATCATGATCTCATATCCTGGGTCGTAGGTTAGTCGAGTTAGCTCGGTTTGACTTGAATTTTTTTTTTAGTTTTTCCTTTCATTATTTTTTAAAATTTTTTTTATACAGATTTATCCTGATATCACAACTAGGCGTTAAATTTGGTATGCTGAATCGAGTCAAGTATTTTTGTCCTCTTTAAAAATTGATTTTTTTCTCAATTCGTCTTTCAGCGTTTGATTTGTTCGTAAATAAACTTCAGAACTTTTTTTATTTATCTTTTTATAAGATTATCATATTCTCATTCAATTTTTTTTTATTATCAAATAAGATTGTTGGGATCTTTTAAGAATATTCTGAGGATATTTTTTTATAATATTGACAAGCGTTCATTTTTTTTATTAGTCATTATTGTGTTTTTTTAGTTTTTTCTTTATTGTAATTGAATTCTTTTTATAAGCATATTATTAAATTAACATAGGTTATTGAATATATTTGACCCGAGTCTCAATATTTATGTTAAAACACTATCATTGTCTGAATATTTTTTTTATGTTAAAACATATATAACCTGCCCGAGACGTAGGGTGAGCAGATCCAATTTAAGGTGAATGAGGGCCATAGAAAAAACTATAAATGAGGCCTTTAAAAATATTTAAGAAATATTTTTCATGGATTGACATATTTTATTAAAATATTTTTGAAGCTCGGCAAAGGAAAGGCCTAGGATAAAAAGGTTAGACAAAGATATCACCATTTCTTTTTAGCTACGTGCCCAATGTACTTGTAGGTTTAGCACCTTGCCAGACCCAAGCCCTTTAGGTTAAGTTACACGTCAGGTTCAAGTACATGTGGATCTCGTACCTTACGAGATTCAATCCCTCTAGGCTCGGCTACACGCGCTAGACCTAAGCTCATGCAGGGCTGACACCTTGCCAGACCCAATCCTCCTAGACTTGGCTGAGCGCCAGGCTCAAGCTCTTGTGGGCTTGAAACCTTGTGAGACCTAATCTCCTTGGGCTCGAATGCGTCCCAGGCCCAAACACTTATGGGTCTAGCATCTTGCCAGACCTAACCCTCTCTAAGCCAAGTCTTACAACTTATTCTCCTTGAGCTTGGATACATGCCAAGTCCAAGTGCCTGTGATTTGACTTCTTCACTCTCTTACAACTTCTTTCAATATTTATCACACATAAACAAAGAACAAACATTCTTATTCTTATGATTTAATGCTCATTTACTGCAAATCCTCATAATAATCGAATGGTCCCTAAAATTTACACAAAAAACTGTTTTTGTAGGAAATTCAGTCCCTGTCACTAACCTTTGGAATTCTCAATCTTGAAAAATAGAAGATTGACATGTACTTGTGATTATTCATCATCAAAACACGACAAAAAGTAATTTCCCTAGCATTCTGATTTTTTGGAGCATCATCAGTTTGTTTTATGTATGTATAATAAGTGGGGTCTTGAATAATTTTTATTTCATACTTGAAGCCTTTTGTTAAGTAAAAACAATTTTTATTTCATAAAATTATTTTTAGAGTCTTTTATTAAGTAAGATTCTTGAACTATTGCTTAAAAGACCCTTGACTTAAACTGGCTACGAGCGTGAGTGTATCTAATCAACTAAATAAACCAAGTAAATCTCCTGAATAAACGAATGTTGAACTATATATGCTTACCCGTGTGCTTTATAAAATTCAACTGAATAAACGACTGTTGAACAATGCTTACCCGTGTGCTAATATTAACGAAGTTGGTATGTAAAAGCTAATTAAAAAATCAGTTTATTTATGGCAATTTCTTCGAAACACAGTTCCGGTAGACATGCGGGTGCGATTTTTAATGCTATATATATATATATATATATATATATATAGCACCCATAGATTTGTGGGTGCCGTATTGAGTGTTTGCGATTTAATGTGGGACTTTTCTTGCTCGAACACCCGCAACTTGTTAAAATGACAACTATTGATTTGAAATCGTTGGAAAGCAAAGTTTCACTGATACCATGTTTGTTTTCTAAAATTTATTTTTTTTAAAAATCACTTTTTAAATTTTTTTATATTTATTTGTTATTAGAAAAGTTGGTCAATAAAAAATATTTTTCAGTTAAAGAAAAATTTGACTTGATTTCCAGAAAAGTATTTTTCTAAAAAATTTGGACGGAAAACACTTTCCAGAAGTTGTGAAAAATTTAGAAATGTTATATTATTTGCTGATTATATCAAATTTTATCCTCAAACTTTTGATTGCTATATATATTTTGTTTTGAATATTTATTTTTCAATTTCATCTCTTAAAATTTAATTTTTATATTAACTTTGGTTCTCATTTTTATAATTGTTATTTACTTTTTCCTTATCATTTTTTTATTGAAATTTTTTATATATCAAATTTGATCCTCATTCTTTTGATTGTTACTTATTTTATTTGAAATAATTTATGAAATGTTAATTATTATTATTTTAATTTCTTTATCTTTTATTTTTTTATTTTTTAGATTTGATCTCTATTATTTTAATTATTATTTATTTTATTTGAGATAATTTGTGAAATTATATTTTTTTTTCAATTTCACTCTCATTCAATTTTTTAATTTGTAAGATTTGTTCCTCATTATTTTAATAAACTTGAGAAAAATAAAACATTAATAAGTTATTTTCAACTTATTTTCCATGATATAACTAAACACTGGAAAGTGTTTTCTAACTTATTTTCCATTACATTGTCAAACATCAGAAAATAATTCACTTTCTCGGAATTCACTTTCTTGAAATTCACTTTAAAAAAAAAATATTTTCCACCAAACAAACTGGAACAAAATATATGCTATGATTGTTGTTCCACAGGAATTAGAATATGCTAAATCTTTGTACAGACCCATTCATCAATACGGTAGTCAAGACAGGAAACCCCACTTCCAACATGAACACAACTAGCTATTAATAGCTATGAAATCAATTCTCACTAACCGATATGCCAACAATAAGTGCCACAGAATCCATAACACCACCTTGTGGTTCGAAGTTTGTGTTGACACAGTTACTCTCACACAAACATGAACTTCCTAGATAATAAATGACTCTTGTCCACACTCCTTGTCCCCGAATCATGCCTTCTTCTCTTTGCATAAATGTCACAACTCACAAGCGTTACGATTCCTATCTTCTCTGTGTACCTGTTATCTAAGCAGGTAAAGCAGCATTGAATTCTTTACTAGTATTAAACACTCGATGCCATTTCGCATCTGGCCCCTCAATCCTTCCCGCTTGTGCCCCACCTAACTTCGTCAAACTCAAACATCTACATCTTGATGATAAAGGATGAATGGCCCAGATTCAATCACAAGAAAAAAAAGGTGAATTAAGTTATGGGATCTTTCTTTATATTTTATTTTCCTGTCAAGGGGGTGTCAGAGACTCAAAAAATCTAAAGGTCGATCAAGATGGGCTTGCCAAGTAATGGTGTCTGCAGCAGGGCTCAGAGCACCAGTCTAGGCTCCCAATCATTTCAACAGCTGACATTTGAACCGACAACAAGACTCTACCCCTCCAATCACTTAAACAGAAAACCTGCCGGTTATTCTCCTACACCCAATTCCTCTAATCAGTCTACCACGTGTCGCGAATCAGATGGGTCTGACTTTTTGACTTGACGACCACAGTCAAAAACCCTAGCCCAAGAAAAACCAAAGGGAGCAATTAAAACAAAACCAATCTTTCAATTTCTCCTTTTCTTTTTCGTCTTCGCTAGTATTATTTGACCTTCGGAGCTCACCTTTACCTCTTCCACCTTTTCATATTCTGCTTTGTCTCCTCCATTTTGTTTTGTTTTAATTCTCTTCCTCCCTCTTTCTTTAACCTTTCTCTCTTATAAAATCAGCCTTTTTCTTCCTCTCCCTTCTTGTGTGCTTTCTTTCCTATGGCGGTTTCACCCTCAAGCATTTCTAGCTTGGAGTTGACCATATCTATGCCTGGCTTCTCTTCTTCTCCTCCTTTTCCTTCATCTGGTAAGCCCAAAATCCCCCCTATCTCCTTCTTCCCCTCTTACAAGATCTTTTACCTTTTGTTTTTAAATGACGTTCTATGATCTCTTAGCTTTGTTTTTGTTTGCATGGCCGGCTTTCTTAATAAAGAATTCTTCCTTATGTTTTCTTTTCTCAAATATGATGATAAGTACTACATGGTTTTACTGATATTGATTGAATCCAAGGAATTTTGTTTTCTTGATTTATGAAAATGATGGTGATGAATTATTAATTGGGTGAAGAGGTTTGTGCCGTGAAAGATTTGGACATAAACCAACTACCATCAGGAACAGGAGAAGAAGAATGGATCACTGCGGGCATGGAAGATGAAGAGGAAAGCACTAATGGAGGCCCACCTCGCAAAAAACTCCGTCTCTCTAAGGAACAGTCTCGCCTTCTTGAAGAAAGTTTCAGGCAACATCACACCTTAAACCCTGTAACTAAACACTCCTATCTCTCTATTTATAGTAAAATAACTATGTTTTCTGAATTAATTATGATTAATTTATGGAGTTCAATTATTCTTTCATATATGCAGAGACAAAAAGAAGCATTAGCTTTGCAATTGAAGCTGAGGCCTAGACAAGTTGAGGTGTGGTTTCAAAACCGGAGGGCCAGGTACTCTATCTTGTATACATACTGTTTCATGGTTGGCTTGGCTGACACATTAAATTCTTTTTTTTCTCTTTTCACTATATATTTTGTTGGTTGTTAAAATTAAAACTGATGATTATATATATATATATCGAAGTTAACAGAACATAATTTGGATCAAATTTTATATCTAACCGTATAAAATCGCACTGATCATATATCATTAAAAAGAAGAAAAGGATCTTTCAGTATTGGGATTTTCTTAGTAGAGGACATTAATATAACCTCAGTACCATATTGGTTATTAGTATAAATTCAGATGCTTTAATTCTTTGATCATCTTCGTGGCTAAAGTAAAGGAATTAGACACCATAAATTATCAAACTTTTTGACCGCATTTAAAAACCTGTTTGGGGAGGTTAATCTGTCTTTTTCATCGTTATATTATAGAGTAAAAGAAGTTAGAACGTAGTTTTTCTGCCGTTGAAATGACGGATTGCTCACATGCCAGTAAAGTAAGGCAGGAGTAGACATGAAACCGTGTAGTTATATATATATAGACACACACACACACTGCAAATTAAATATCTGGAAGGATCATTGGACGCTGGCGCAAAACTGAATCAATAGGGTCCAAAATGGAAGCATATTTCTTCCTGCCGACTACCTATAAAAGGGCACAAACAATTATTCTAATACCAACTATGAACAGAAGATGCAGACCCTTACTGCTCACATGTCAAGTTATGAAAATAATGACATCTACATGCATGTAACATGACATCTGTAGCAGCAAGTCAGCTTATGTATTTTAGTTTTTTGCCATAGAACCCTAAGATATTGGAAATACAAATAAACTTAATTTTACAATACTATATATACGGTTTGAGAATGAAGACACGTGACCGACAAGTGGCTCTACAAATTTATTAACTCTTAATGATGGGGTTATTTCATGAGCTCACCTTTGTGAACTACTATAATGATGGCTGTCATCTAATGATCATTGCACAAAATTGAGAATAAAAAGATTTGTCGGTATCAAGATGCATGTGTTCTTTGGCCTCGTGTGCTAGTCTGATCACAACTCTAATAAGTGTTCCTTTGACTCATTATTAATAATTCTTTTCCTAGACTAGCCATGCAATATAAAATATCCCCTATTGTTGTTGTTGTTGTTTGCATGTATTAATTATTAAACGAAATCAAGAGATCGAGGCTAAGGATTTGCTCTCCTTACCATGCATTGCTATTTAATCAGTCAAAAGAAACGCAGCCAAAACTGTAAATTCCATTAATCTCTTAATTAAAGCTGTTTTGGTTATATTAGAACAGATGAAATATGTGCTGAAACGTAAACCTTAAAATACTTTATGAGACAGATGAAAAAACTTGAATCGAACATTTATGAATACGATAACAACATGGAATACAACAATAACTGCCTAACTTGTATGTATGGTTATACTCAGAAAGCATTAAGGAACACCCCAGAGAAGCAGGCAATGACTTTAATGCGAGCTCTTAATTATGCCTACCAACTCACCTTTGTTGGCAATTATTTGTTGGAAAAAGGAAAAATTGCAAAAAACTATAATTTTTTTGCATTTCTTTAATTACATATACAACTGATCATCTCCAACTGATCATGAACAAAATGGAGTAGCAAACATTTTGTCATATTGTTTTATTGCAATATCAAGCATTATTTAGCACCAGTCTTGCAATATTAACACATTTTTCTGGTCACTGATAGGAGCAAGCTTAAGCAGACAGAGATGGAGTGTGAGTATTTGAAGAGATGGTTTGGTTCATTAACCGAGCAAAACAGAAGGTTGCAAAGAGAAGTAGAGGAGCTTAGGGCATTAAAGGTGGGTCCACCAACCGTGATGTCTCCTCACAGTTGTGAACCTCTTCCAGCATCCACCCTTACTATGTGTCCAAGTTGTGAGCGTGTGACAACCACCGGCTTGGACAAGGGCTCCACCAAAACCACCACCACTGCTGTGGCCACCCCAACAACAGCCGCCACCTTGTCCTCTAAAGTTGGGACACCCGCACTCCAATCTCGGCAATCTTCTGCGGCTTGTTAGTCAGCTATAATGATCATTGATTACTTTGATATGAACGAATATAGGTTAGAGAAATGTTCATACTAGTTTACACCAAATGTATGAGATAGATACTAGGGTATCTGGTATCTAATCTACATGGATAATTAGTTTACTTGTTAATTAGCACTTTCATCTTTTTAATGCCTTTTCTAGTTGAGTGCTGTTTGGTTTTTCATTTTTGATTTAGTATAGGAAGCGTGCGCGGATTAATTGGAATTTAGAGTCAACTACTTTATCTCCATAATTGATAATTACTGTGCATGTGTTAAGTGGCTCGTTGTGCGTACCAGTACATATTGAGGAGAGACGAAACTTCATGGAGTGTTACAAGAAGTACACCCATGAACAACACTTAGCGGAAATACTTTTCGAAAGCACATTTGATTTTTATTCAATTTCCACAACGTCATATTGTCAAGGTGGAAGGAAAAATCAAACGTGAAAAGCACAGATAGTGTTTATGCCTTAACAGGGATTAAAAATTATTTTTTGCTGCCATCTCGATTTGATCGTATGGATATTAACTTTAAGCACCATTTCAGCATGATAATTGATTACTTTCATATGTTTTTAGTAAGAAAAACGAAAGTAGACCGGTCAAGTTTAATTACCATGCATCCAAAAACAGGATGTTATACAATTAATAACTACACATAATTAAAGAAATTCACGTTGCATTAATGTCATAACATAAACTAAGGATATCTTCATGAATATGGTTAATCTTATGTAAGTATGTCTCTTCATTAATAAATCAGTAGCAAAACTTGAACTTGATACCTAAAATCAAATAAATCTTCTATTTACCATCTAAATGAATCTTTTGAGAGCAAGACTTCATACATTAATAGTCTATAAAAACGAGGCGTAACTTTTATCTGCATGAGGAGCTAGTGAGAGTATAAATGGAGGTCAGGCACGTCGTTTGATGTCATATATATGGTGATAATATGTGGTTTAATCGTATATTTGGCATATTTACTTAGTAATATATATGTTACATATACGAGGTAGTTTAACTTGTTGTATAGTTCAAGGTTCAAGTTCAGTGTTGATCGAAGAAAAAAGTTCAATTCCAGCGACTAAAAAGGACTAAGAAACACTAATTGTTGTTTTCTTCTAGCTAGTTTTTTTAGAAAAAAAAAATATATATATACTCCAGAGAACCCCGCTTCCCTTTTTCTCTCTGTTTAAAAAAATGATTTTGAGATAATGTCTCTCATGAGAAGATAGATAAAAATTAATTCATTTATAAAAGCAAGAAATTAGAAATATAAGTAAGAGATGCTATTTTTTATCTTTTATTACTCGTTTTTGTAGTGATAATCGAGTAGTTATTATGTTTAATTTAGTTTTAAAGAATAATATTTGTGTTTATATAATTCAGTAATATAAAATAAATTAAATTAAATTTTATATGAAAAAATGATCACTTTAAATTCATGGAAAAGAAAAACCTTACAATCAAACTCAAAATATCTTTTCAGTCCATTATTTTCACAACTCAAAAAGCTTCTTCTAATCTTGTCATGCATGTTAATAATGCATTAATCATTAAATAAATATGGTAACGTATCCTAGTAAAGTTATAAAATATTTGAAAAGACAACTCATATTAATTACATGAATTTATTCACTAATAAAATTTATTCTTCTTCGTAAAGGAAACGTCCACTTGAAAGTCATTTGGATAAATTGACAAAAGAACCCTACTCGAAAAGAGTCCATGGGAGAATTAATTCTGTCGAGGATAGCTTCAAAGAAAAGTCATAAAAATATTTAGTAGATATTGAAATGATATGGGCCCAAAACCGGGATCACTAAAATTCCTAGTCCATTTACGTGTTTCTGGTCGCTTTCTCACAGAAAGTCTAAATCCCGATGGCCTTCAAAAATGAGGTCATAGTTCAGGCCTCGCGGGCCATTGACATTACTCATCGTAACTGTTTTACCCATCTGCATCCCCTGCGTCTTCAGGTAGCTGGGATTAGCCGAAGCCCATTCATTTGTTTCAAAATTCAAGAGATGGAGCAAAATGAAGCCCCGTTATATCTTTGATCCTGTCCGAGAGAAGAGACTTGCCATACAACTAACGCTATATCTCCAGGACACACCCAAAATCCAACTTCTAATTCATAGCATAGGAATGTTTCTTTTATCAGGAGTAGATTTTCTAGCTCTTGAAAACGTGGTCCACCCCATCATGAAAATTGGAGGTGTCATGCTTCTGATCAGAGAATGTAATTTAAATTATAAATTCTTTGAAATTCAGAGGAACCAGATAAGTCCCTGTCCCGAACCCGACATTGCGCAATTTACAACTAAATTTTGCAGTTATGAATGGTCTGATTCAGTGTCGCCAGAAAAAGTGACCGGCCTAACAAGAGTGAGCTCCATAGTCAACACTTGCCAAACATCAATTAGGAAGTAGGGATCAATGGTGTCCCTTGATAGAACATTCAGCCATCAAGTGGCGGTTAGCTACTGATACTTTAGTATTAGGTGACTGGTCATGATATTAATTACATTTTTTTGGACTGATAAAATCAAATAAGTTGGCAAACTATGGCATTTGGTCTTTGGATTTGCCAACTTTTGGCACCTTTAACAGATTCAAGACATGATTTTTGAGCTAACATCTAAACCTGCAAGAAGTAAAATTTGATTAACTAGAAAAGGATTTTTGGGTCTTGACTCAGTCGAACTATAAACCGAGTACTTTTGTGACAATTATATTGAGCAGCTAAATGGAAACTCCCTCCCTGCCGAACATTTAGAATAAATTCACCACAAGAACCAATTGAACCATGTCACATGGGGCTAGCTGCTCTTACAGACTTGCGTTTCTTTCACAAATGGATGGCCACAGATATGAGTTTGTGACATTGTCAGAAAAATATGTCACGAAAGTTTCCTTTCCAGCCAAAATGTGTCAAAACATAAACTCAACATGTCTCCGAGTCCCCATTAAATATGCTCCCTTTAACTTTTGATTTCTTAATATAAATTATTATCGAATGCAACGACCTTAGCTGGCTTTTGGAAAGATAAAATTAAATTAGAAAGGTGAAAAGAGGACAAACGACCTTTTTTTTTTTTTCTGGGGATGGTAAGCGGCACCATCTTAAAAGAATGTTCTTTCACATGGCTGGCTTTGGAGTTTATTAATCAGAGAATGATGTCCAAAGAACCCCACAAGCATGAGACCAGGTTCCAATATAACTTAGTGGTTGTTAGCAATTTTTATGATTTTTATATTTGTTGTTGTTAACAAGCTTTGGAGGATTAGAAATAATCTCCCTCTGAAGTTTTGTCGCGGCTAGAGATTGGGTCAATTCTGTGGAGTCCCGTGTCAAGGAAACAATGGTTTGTTCAACGGTTTCACGTTGAAGGGCATGTGAATAGATATTGGGCCGTGTCTGAATTGAATCAAATCTTGATTGTTAAACTAGATTATCCATAACTAATCGATTTTTAACGTCCACTTCAAGGTGGTTAATAACATCATATCAGAATTAAAAAAATAACCTCTAGCAGTGGTTGGTTGTGTGATTTCAGGAAAAAAGGGTTGGTCTTAATTACTATTAAGAGGAGGCAATTCCCTAACGGGTGGGACGGACTTGATCCTCGCATGCATAGTTTTGAGAGGCAACACTGGGCTCCAGGTATTAGGAGCTACATCTTGAAGTAAGACACTATTGCATCCTTGCCCTTGGTATGATGGTCAAATCTAGCAAAATTTACTGTAAATGAAGGGACCGATTTTGTGTTTTAAATTCTAGCTTTCCCTCATGTTTGCCCTTCCTTTTTGTTTAGGCAAGGTTCGTTAGCCAGACACCATGTAGTGTATATAAGTTCTTTGATGAGATATGATGTATACTCATGGTTCTATCTGATAACTTTCCGAATTTTTCTTTAGAAAAAAATTCTGAAATCTCTCGAGTATTATTATAGAAGGTTAAAAGATATCAATTCTACGCGCAAAGATAAATGAATAATTTACAATTATTATTCAACAACGTACCTTTTGCCAAAGACTTTGCACGCACTCTGGATAACAAATTAAACCCTGTCACATCGGTAACCTTCACTTAAGTGATAGTCTGTTAGTGTTTTGAAACATAAAAACCAAAGATATTTAAAATACGTTGTGAAGGATATTTCGGAGATGTAGGGTAAAAAAATAATAATTATCTTTTAGTTTTATAGTTACTAGCCATCCCAATTGATATTTAAATATTTTTTAATAAGAAGCTGTTTATACTAAATAGAATATAAAAATCATTTTAAAATATCACACGTGAAGTAAGTTGTATTATTATTTAATTTTAATAATAAATATATTCATTTATGCATACATGTAAATATTTTTACTGAACTACATATTTGTATTTAATAGAGATAGTGATTTGGGATTTTGATTTTACAGTCAATCGATCTTAATCCTCAATTTTTTTTAAAAATTATTGGAGCAAGATTCAAAATAATAACTAACATAGACTCGATTTTTGAATTATTTTCTTTAATTATTCAATTTATATTAACTCACCATGAATTAATTATTTTACCAAGCATATTCATTATAAACAATTGCTAATATTTCACCCAATTCATTGATAAAAACAAGCATAATTAAACTCAAAAATAAAATCATAAATACAATATGACGAGATGTTTAAATTGATATTTGTAGAAAAAATTAACAATGTTCTATATCTATCCAATTAATTAAAAGTTATATTCAGGATGGAGATTAAAAAATGATTTTTATCATCATTTGCATAATTAGACACATTTCTATTTTTTATATCGCCATCCCTCTTTTCATGGAACAACAACCAAATGCGACTTAATTTCTGCCCTCCAACGAAAATGATTGGTGTTGGTGTGTGATCATTTTTAAATTGACACTCATATATAAATTAAGGCCACTTGATTCAAATATCTATATTGAAAGTAAATCCAACATATGCACAATCGACATGATCTTCAGACGGTTGCCGAGTAATTCAAGGGAAGACGGGGATGGGAGGGCATGGAGCAAGGTGGTGGTGGCGATGGGGGGGAGGCCCAATGGGCCGACAGGGCTTATTCCTCTTGACTCGCACATGCCTCCAAAGTCAACTATATTTACTATGGACGTGTTGTCTGCGTAAAAAAGAGAGCTACTTTGAACCGCTCAAACACAGACCCTCGTGTTATTTCCTGCTTTACCTTTTCTTCCTTCGCGTTTCGATTGTTTTTTCAACCCTAAAATAATGCTCAAATCTGATAGCTGAGTTGTGGGTTTAAGCAATCGGAAAAAGTTACAATATGATATTCGGTGTCGCTGAAACCAACGTTGATTCAAAAGAACTATGCTTCCCTCCCCGTTTTCAGGTTGAACTATTTTGTTAATTCTTTATTCGGCAATTCAACCTTCTCATTGGTAAAGCACACGTTTATTAACAACTTTATAATTATACCTTAAATTTTCTTCTCTCTTGAAAGAAAAAAAAAAAAAGTGTTAAAACAAGGTTGAAAAAGGTAGCAAGCAGAAGACAGGATTTTGCTTATATGGCTTATGAGTGTGTGCAGTGCAAGTGCATGTGCACTGCCACGTGTCGTTTTGGTAGATTGTCTACCCCCACATCTTGGATGCTTTATGCTTGAGTGCTTAGGTACAGGCGGGCCCCAATCATTTGATAGAAACCACTCAATGATTTGGATCAGCTGTTGGCTTTAAAAGGCCACGGTTTTGGAATCACCGCCTTGCACATGGATCTAATTTACATCAAGCAGGTGCCACAGTAAATTTTTACTGCTGTAGATTGATACCCTTCGCTCGTCAGCAACACATTGCAGGAGGCACTTTTTATTTCTTGGTTTGGTATTTAAATTGTTTTTTATTTGTTTTTAAATATATATTTTTATGTTTTTAATATTTTGATGTCAATTATATAATTTAATATTTTTATTAAAAAATATCATTTCAATATATTTTCAGTTAAAAAATACTCTTAAAAAATATCATTTACACACTATATTACAAAATGCATGCATATATTATAACCTATCATTCACATTGTTTATTTTATTTTCTTTATGAAGTCATAAAACCACTTAATCGAATCTTATACTTTGGCTTCAAAAGAACACTCAACTTGTTTTCGGGAGAGATAATATAATCCAGTTCTTAATTATAAGTTGCGGTGCTAGTTCTTTTATATTATAAAACATTATAAATGCATAGCTAGCAGAACACAAATGAAATTAAAGCTGATATTAATTAGATTTATTGTTTTTTATGACTTGAAGTTTAGAAAGAAATTTTTGTTGACATGAATGTAAGAATCCCGATGTAGATAGTCTTTTATGATATCATAATCATTTAAAATTACAAAATTGTATGATCAACACCTAATTATGAACCTTTTAATTAGAAAGAACACTCGCAATTTATTTAATATATATCAGTGTCTAGTTTATGATTGTTGTGTTGATTGTTCAATATTAATTTAATCTTAAATATTAATCATTATTTTTTGGGTAAAATCAAATTCATTTGAGAGATGATACTATTTGTGAGCCACATAGCAGCGACAATCTTCCAGGTAATGATATGTAGTTTAATTATCACTAACATTCTTCTTTGTTAGAGATCTCGAATTCAAAACGTATTTTGTAACAAAACCCCACGACCTATAATTAATAATAATGGGTGGAAAGAGCCTTTTTTTCCCATATAGGATGTCCCAATCATGCGAAGGAAACTTATCAAGAGAATTGAAGATGCTAAAGAGCAGAAGATGGATAACAAGCTAGGGTATTGAAATTCAAGTGAAACGACAAGAACTAGAAAGTAATAAAGCCATCAAACTCGGAAGAGGGATTAGGGAGCTGGGGGAGATTTGAAAGGGACTACTCGATCGTATGCATATGAATCTCCGGCCGAAAGAAAATGATTGGAGTCATTAAAAGATGGATTCGTGAAGAAAATTTCATCGCCTACGGTTCCATTTTTATCGTGCTATATATATATAGCACTAAACGACTTAACATATAGCTGTAGAGGTAGTTTTTAGGATGAACTAGTTAGTTTTCCCTGCCTGTTTGACTTAATTATATTTTTCATTCTGAAAATACTCTTGAGCTATAAAATAATATAATTTTAATTTTAAAAAAAAAATTATTTTTTTATTGATGAGTAATCCTCAAACATTTTTTTTTTTTGAGAAATTTTTTTATTGTATTCTTTGGATGGTTTTGAGATGACCAATCTAGATTACATTTATGCTTCGGTTTTAGTTACTGGGAAGGATGCCGGGACATATGCTTATTCCTATTTCAAGTATTGTACATGTATTGACTTTCTTTAATGAATTGAATTTACCAAATACCTATTTGTTGAAGGAAAAAAAGAAGTCCGGTCACATAAGTAATGTAATTGTTTGTTTTATTTTTGTGTTATAATCTGTTTTTTAAAATATTTTTTATCTGAAAAAATATAAAATTAATATTTTTAAAAATATTTCTGGATATGTTGATATTAAAAATAAAAAAATCTGAAAAAACAAATTATTTTTTTTATTATATGAGAAAATAAATTATACAAGATTTTATTGTTATTCTTGTATTCAACACTCAATCCCAAAATCTCTTCTACATCCACTTCCACACTTAAGAAACATCTCTGAACTCTTTTTTTTTTTTTTTAAATTTGAGAACAAGGAGAGAACAAAGTAGTCGATAGCAAAATTTATAAAATTTAGAGGCTATTCCGACTTTTTTCCTTGTTACCACTCCATTTACATGGCCACACACTAACGCTCTGACATGTGTCTTCCGAGGTCAATCACGTCTCTCATGGTCGATCGTTATATCAAGATGATTCCTCTTCTTTAATTTGATTGGATAAGCACTACATCTATTATTATTTTTTATTGGAAAATCACATATCCATCACTTCTTCTTTTTTTTTATTAATTTGTCAAGTTCTACGTTTTCTTTTCTTTTCATATTTTAGTAGAATGGATTTCTCTGTTTTAGGAAGCTATGCTTGTGCTTATGCTATTTGTCAATTATATTCTATCTTGCAT
>Ga0307509_10005159_pt1 | contig 18336 bp, 20 predicted proteins | sample 10_EM_MG_FD_202245 | JGI IMG/M metagenome (GOLD analysis project Ga0307509, IMG submission 202245) | Populus trichocarpa ectomycorrhiza microbial communities from riparian zone in the Pacific Northwest, United States - 10_EM | ecosystem: Host-associated > Plants > Roots > Unclassified | place...
AGAGGGTACAAACCAGTAGAAAGAGAAACACCCGGCGCATATTTATCCCTGAAATCTGACCTGGTCATTTTCCGGTTGGATTTGGCAGCCCGGATAATTGTGCGACGCTGTCGCTGGCTAAGAACAGATGTGCGACCGGGACGATGAATATTATCCAGTGAGAGACACTCACATGCGCGAGTGAGGAAGCTCTTGATAGTTGTCCATGGGCGGCCAATAATTTGAGCAACAAGAGCAATGTTCAGGAGGCAGTGGAAAAATCCTATGATCATGCCTTTTTCAACATTGGACATTTCAGTTCGAGTAGTCTTTGGGTTTCGCTTTTTTTTTTTTAATGTATATCCGGATCGGTTAACCATTGGAGATTATTAAAGAATAATTCAAAAAGAGGAGGTGGCACAAGCTTGGAGTATCGTCGTTTATGTAGAGGTACGGTCGCGATCTACTCGGTGGCATTTGGCGAGGTGGCATTTGCCAAGGTGGCATTTGGAGAGGTTGCTTAGTAAGCCGATCACGAACACTTCTGACGAGGGACTGTATCTATTTATATTTTCCTTTGAACGGTATGAACTGAAGAGCATCTGCTATTGGGCTACAGTATCTACTTTCTTTTTGAAGTTTGTCTGCTCTGAACATTAGGAAATATGTTGCCGTTATTTTTATCAAAAAAACGGTATTGATTGATTTTCATGGTACATAGCATGTTGAGCAGAGCCTAAGAAACAGAGAGAAAAGTGTACTCGTACAGTACATGTAGCTTAATTGATAGCATAGCATACTCCATCTTAATACTGAGCATTCCGTCTTCCTCTTGTGCCCAAAAATCCCTTCCTTCAACCCCCTGTGTGCTCATCCCACTTGTCCTCCCAACTCTCATCATCCTTCTTCCAACCACTTTTCTAGTGTGGGTTGTATGATACGATGATCACACAATCCCTCACTCTTACCGCCTTCAAACACCGCCGCACATGGCCTATACGCACTACTCTCACACTTCCATCCTTACATCTCTACCCATCCTATCACTCCTTTTTTTCCGGATGCTATGTAGAGTGGTGGCAGCTATTGTCGACTGGGCCGCTGTGGTTTTTAACACTATTTGAAGCAGGGTCAGCTCAGACAATACGAGACACTGTCCGAAAGAGATACTTGCCCATTGATTCTGTCACTTAGTGCGTTTAATGCTGCTAATTGACCGGGACACTGCACACCATTCGCCCTATGATCCTTGTCGCTTAGCGCCCGGCGCTGGAATAGTTGAATGGCACTGATCGCCATCCCTGTCCTCCCATCTCCATAACCACAGTAGACGATCGTAACTCCAGCTTTTTCATAGGCGTTCCAGATCTGATCAAATTGCACCTGTGTCACTGCCTTACACTCCACAGCCTTGATGTGTGAATAGGAGATTCCAGCGGCACGAAGCCTGCCCTTGTGACGCGGCGGCAGCTCCACGGAGTTCAAACTGATGATATTCTTTATCCCATAGTTGTTAAGGAACTCAATTGAGGTTTCGTTGATGGCCTCGTCGACGTCGTCGCCATCGTAGTACGGCGCGGACGACCGTGCCAGGCGACCAGGAATCACCCACTCGAACCGTCTGAACACCGGCTCCTTGATCTTGTGCAGGCCGAACTGGGTGTTGCATACTCCCCCGACCTTTATATGTGGACTCTTACCGCCCACACCCCCCTCCAGCGGCCTGTGCTTCTCAGCACCCTCAAGGCTCACCATGAAGGAATATCCCCCCAGCCCGAGCCGCTTGAAGCTTAGCCACTCCCAAGCGAGGTTCTTCTGCGCGAGACATCTGACTTTGCTGTCCTCCTTCCAACCCAGAATCTTCCCGGTGTGTCTGTTGCGCAGGCTGATTCGACGGTCCGGGTTCGCCTCGCAGATCCACATTTGGTCCCAATTACCCTCCATATATTCCTGGAGACATGTGTCTTTTCCTACCGCTGTGAAAACTTCGTTGGTGCCGAGCCTGCTGATCACATAAATTTCGCCTGCGTTTAGCTTGTCGTTACCGAGTCCGGGTGGGAACATGTTTTGTTGGTGTTGGTAATAAGTGTTAAAGTTGTTAAGAGAATGGCTGGGGTTGGTTACTTTTGTTACGTTGGATTGGAGGATTATGAAGGAGTTTCGGTTCGTAGGCTTTTTGGAGGTTGATGTATCGTAAGTTAAGCTCACAACCCGGGCCGTGGGGAGTGGTAGGGGCTTCTTATATGTATTCTGGATTTGAATGTAGGGACCGCGCCAAACATCTTGGAGAAATGTTGAAATTATACTTTCGGATGCGCAACTTTCTACGTGTTCGAGTACAACACTAAGTTAGTCAGTTATGGCTTAGTCCCACTTCATTGTTTCCAGAGTTCGACCTGCTCAATCAATCAATCATATATGTAATTCTGTTCTCATCCGTTTTTCTCCTGGCCTTCCCATACCGTATTTCTTGCCCTCGGATTTCTTTTCCACTCTGTATATATATGTTCTTGTTTCACTGCATAAATAGTCGGTCCCCGGGCTCCCTCAGATAGAATAAAGCTCTCAAACATCTCTCCGTTCTCCTAATTTTCCGCTATAGTGCTCGACTATTTCATATTTTTCAACAGAGAACAGTTGTGTTTCGCCGAGTGATAGGATATGATTACAGGTTAGAACAGAACATGAGCATTATATCGCATATATACCACAGAGAGAATCCGACGGAAACTGAGCGGTTAGTCGGAATAGGATAAAAGGCGTAGAAAGGCGAAAGGTTCTACTCATAGCCAGATCGAAGCGGGATACTCTGTATGGGAATTTCCACCTTTAACTAGGTTATGTAAGTATTCATTGGTCAGAACCGGGGGAAAAAGAAGAGTACGAGTACCTGTACTATTACTTGTTCACCTGCATCCCCTCCCACAGCTTGCTTCCTTTTCCCTATCATTTTATTGGCTTCTTTGCCCCACTACCTTCTAATGTCACTCCCGCCTTCTGCCAGTACAGTACACCACTTAGACACATGGTGTCTCCATAATTATAAACTCGGTCAAAACATTGCCACAACTACCGGTATTCCTATCCCAACCCGAGACCCACGATAATAACCTCAAGGGCCCGTCCAGTTCTAGTCGCCGGGCAAAACCTCTACCACGTGCCGGCCATAGATAATGACGGCCATTACAGCCATATCATACTAATAATTTCTAGTCTCCACTTCAATGTATGTAAACGCCTTCCTGTCTGGTCACCATAAACTACAATATCATTCAAACCGCAATAATGGGCCCAAAACTGAAGATATCTAAGTGATAGGAAGGGCTTCCTTTTCTCTTTTTTTTTATTCTTTTTTTTTTTACAAAATCACATAATGAGAAACCTCCCGAGGGGGTTGTAGGGGGCATTTCAATGTCATTCCTACCATTGCTACTTTCGATAGTCGGCACTTACTAAGAAACGAGGAAAAATAGATGTCGAAACTCAGGTGCTGACTAGTGTTGTGCACGAGCCGAGCGGACTCGAGTCTCTTGCTATATTCAATTGTTGGTTGTTTTTGCATGATAATGGCAGTGTGTACTAGTAGAGGTATCGTGGCCACTCTAGACTCGAGCCTCTTGGCGGCTCGAGCCGGCTCGTGAACAACACTAAGTGCTGACATCTTCTTCACTTCCACTGTGCTACTGGTATTGTAGCCTGCGGTACTATGTTCAATGCCTTAGTACGACAATTCGCTGGCTGGACACTCACACCGTCCCGTGTTGATCGTTCGTGCCGTGCGAGGAGCTTGGACGGCGGGCTTTTCGGAAGATATGGCATCATACCTTAACTACCTCCGAGAGTTCCCAGAATCAAAACAGAAGTGGCCGAGAAAACTTTAGTGATGACATCTGCTTTTTCGGGGGATTTATTTCTTCTACAATTGACAAGAAACTATTGATAGAATGTACAGTTGCCTGTCACGCATTAGCGAGACTACCAAAAACATGTTGTCCATCTAGATGGGGGCTGTGAGAGCATGGGTTGGTTGATGGGCCGTTCTTTCATTCCTCCATCCCTCCATCCATCCACCCACCTGTTCACCTCGCGAACGCTCAATGCGGCAGGCATTCCACGAGCCAAAAGGGTATTAAAAGGGACACCAGTAGAGGAAAATAGAAAAGGAAGCGAAAAGAACAAAAAAGAGACGAAAAAAAGACAAACAAAGGCTCATACTCATATTAATCATACACTTTCGTTCCACATACTCTCCGTGTAAAGACATATAAAAGGCTTTATCGTCCACCTTGCACGCTCGTCAACTCAAACTCACCCCCCTTCGGCGGGAGACCCCCAGCCGGTGCAATCTCCCCTTCAGGCTCGTCTCTATAATCCCCAGTGCGCACGGCGACTGCAGCCTTCTGCCTGCGTACCGCACGACCAGAGTATCCCCTCCCGGCGAAGTGCCTGCGACCGCCGCCGATGGAAATGGGTCCAACTGTACGCTTCTTCATCATGCAGAAGTGCAGCGAGAGGACTGTTCCGACAACAAACACGAAGACGAGCGGGAGGCCGATCGCCAGGCCGAGGGTAGAGACAGGAGGCCGGTTGCTGGGGGATTTATCTATGGGCGGGGGCTTCGGACGGGAGGTCAGGATGATGGTGGGGCCAGCTTCAACATTGGGCTGTGTGCCGCTCGGGGAGTCGTCGGCGATTGTGAAGTACATTGTCTGGTTTTCGACAGTCGTTTTGTCGCCATCGTTGACGGCTGTCTGGTTTTCTAGCCAATCCTTGGAGGGCGAAATGTTGATGAGACCAAAGGCATTCGCAGTGTCCCACTGAACTCTAGGTTAATTACACGTCCAGATACTAGGATTAGGAGAAGAGGGACAAACTGATTTGGCGGGGGTGCCGAGGCCACCGGCATTGGCATAGTTCAAGATGATTTTAACAGTGGAATTTCTCGCCCAGTGTTTCGGGTTCCATGTAACATAGTAGTTACCGCCAACCCACCATTCCGTTCCGTTGTGCGGTGCACAGAACGGGACCCATGGTTGGACATTCCCGGTGTCCGCTAGTTCGTATTTGGAGCTATCACAGCGCGCAACGACATTATCGTTTTGACCACTACCGCTAGAGGCTGTCTCGGATGGCTTCGCATTAATTGTTTCCGTCGGGTGACCTGAGCTATCGGTCTTAACACTTGGCGTCACAGTGGTGGCAGATCCATCGTCGATGACGCTCACCCACGCGGTTGGTGTTGGAGTACTCGTAGTCGATGCATCATCTGCACGACGCACGAACTTGCCGGTGTCATGGGGAGCTGCATTGGTGGACTGCAAGAGCAGCAAGAACACAGGGAGTAGTGAGACAGAAGGGATCATTGTGCTAATTGACGAGATGACAATGATTGCGAGATAGGATAGCGAAAGGAAGGAGGGGAAAGGGAATAGGGCGGGAAATGGAAGAGAGGGAAAAGATGAGAGGGTTGGAGGGAAACTCTGGGTTCTTTTCTTTGTTTCTTTCCTTCAGAAAGAGGGATCGAATGGATTGAGAAGAGAGGAGTACGGTAAGGGGGGAGGGAAGAAAGATAAGAAAAAGAAAAACGGAAGGGAGTGAAAGAAGAAGCGGGATGAAGGGCAGAAGTCCAAATCAGATGGGAATGAGAGATTTAATGCACAGAGGCAACGGATACCCGGGCAACATGACAAAAAGCAAAGATGTTGTCGATAATCTTATCAGATCACGGCAACCGGAGAGCACCGGTACTGTACCGTATTTTCCCCAAAGCTTTGATGTCCACCAAGGACCGGCATCGGATCCTAGGTGGCTCCCGTAGCTGATTAGAAATGGGCATGAATAGTAAAGGTGGGAGCGGGGGGCGAAATCTGAAGATGTTTTCTGGACCGTCGGGGGTCCGGTTGCTGGCGAGGTAGTACCTTCTTGGACAGTACTCTATTCGTAGCGGTACTTGAGTACCATGCTCGAAGTGCTCGTACTGTACATACTGTAGCTCTCCTGCACCTGCTCGTACTCGAGCATGGGATCTTAATGACCGCTGTTGTCAAACAAGCTTTTTGATGATCCATCTGTCTCTCCATCAGGAAGGGAGTGATATGCGAGTACGATCTTGGCGACAGAAGCCTTCGGTGCCCCCCCCCCCCCATTTTACACCAAAAATGGCTGGCTTTGAGTACTCACAACTCATCTGAAAGCAATGTAGAATTAACAAACCCATAGTGTAGGTAATTCCCTGGAATTTCTGTGTAGAAATTATGAGAATTTTTCTACTCCATCATGAGGGCTGAGAGCTTGGGATCCAGATCAGATACGGTATTGTCACAATGTGTAAGGTACCCTTTGTATGGGAACCTCATGTAAAATTGCAAGTACCTTTTGCCCACCACCATTCTCTCTGGCATTGCACCATGTGCGTTAACTAACAGAGTTTGCCACCTGCGAATGATAATATCTAGATCAGCCTAAAGGCTCTAGGGTATTTTGAATTTTTATTTTGCAATCAATGACGCCGAGATTTTTGTGAAGCCAAAGTGTCCATTTTTGGTGTAAAATGGGGGGTGGTGCCTACGGCCTTTTGTTGGCCAGGGTCATGCTTATGGATATCATACCGAGGTTGAGACTTGAGCGGGTTTACAGATATTTATATACCAGTTCGATGGCCCAGTGCCAGCTCTCAAAGGATGTGTGGTCGGGGAACCAGGCCGGGAGAAAAATGCCACAGCATACAGTACTGCACAGAGGTTGACTACAAGAACTAGAGCACTCCGCAGAAGAGGCATTGGCCCATCTCGCGGGTAAGAATAATTCCAGCCATTTGAACGAGATTTAAAGAAGAGTAGGTTCCTTCGGAAAAGGTATTCTTTGAGCGAAGGGTGGTGGGAGTGGAAGCAAACAAACACACTGGTCGTCTACTGGCGCTTCGTTATCAGTTCACGAGACATGAATCGATTATGATCAGAGCTATTCTCTACAAGTGTCGAGCCCCCTGACAGGCAAAAGTTATCAATGACGCCTAGATACCATGGAAAGGTCATTACCACGAGAGTTGGGTCCAAGCGCTATACTCGAATACAGCACTCGAGTACAGTACCGGTACTCGAGTATCATACCGGCGCTACAGAGCTAGCTACTGGGAAGGCACTTTATCACATGCTTCTTCTAGCTGACCGAATTCGCTTTGTATCGGCTTCGGGGATCACTCGTGGGGTGCTTGGCGCTCTTCCTCCACAGGAACATGTTCAACATTCCCTCCCTCCAAGAACATGTACCATACTCCCTATTCCTCTCCAGGTGCTTCCCTCTCGTCTCCCCCGTAAATTAACCCCTCTACTAGAGGATTAAGCCAGAACTTGTTCCACCCCAATTTTCATCCAGCTTTCTGCACAGATACTTGTTCACACCTGGACCTCCTCCGCCCCACCACCAGCCCTACCATAGCTGCTGCCGCCACGCAAACATGGCTACCTCTGCCCTCCGCACTGCCATCCCTAGGGGCCTTCGTCGCCCTTCACTGCTTTTGCGACCCGGGTTACTCTCCACACAGAACACCTCACGCAGGCATTTCTCCGATGTAAACCCTACGCCAATCTTCCACCTCACAGAGACAGAGGAGATGCTTAAAGAATCCGTAGGCCGTTTCGCCCGAGACGTCGTTCTCCCAAAGGCAAGGGAAATGGATGAGAACGAAATGATGGACAAGTCCATTGTAGAGCAGTTATTCGAGCAAGGTCTCATGGGGGTAGAAGTTGAGGAAGCATACGGTGGTTCTGGAATGAGCTTCGGGGCGGTCGTTGTTGCGATTGAAGAATTGGCCAGGATTGACCCTTCGGTATGTGCTCTCACCCTTCTAGAAGGAGGGGGTGTTTGGAAGGATCAAGGTACTAATTTTGGCGGGGGAAACCATTACAGGTATCCGTACTGGTAGACGTACACAACACTCTGGTCAACACCGCCTTCCGCACGTATGGTTCTACGCTGTTGAAGAAAAAGTACCTGCCTAAGCTTGCCACTGGCACCGTCGGCTCCTTCTGTCTTTCGGAGCCCGCGTCGGGCAGTGACGCTTTCGCGCTGCAAACTAAAGCCGTTAAGTCCGAATCCGGTGGCTCATACAAGATCACGGGACAGAAAATGTGGATTACCAACGCCGCCGAGAGCGAGATCTTCATTGTCTTTGCAAATATCGCCCCCGAGAGAGGGTACAAGGGAATAACGGCGTTCGTGGTTGAAAAGGGAATGCCCGGATTCAACATCGCGAAGAAAGAGAAGAAGTTGGGGATCAGGGCTAGCTCAACATGTGTTTTGACATTCGATGACGTTGAGGTTCCTGCAGATAATTTACTTGGGAAGGAAGGCGAAGGTTACAAGTAAACTTTTTTCCTCTCTATTCTCCACCCTCTCTACATGTTATCTAACAATTATGGATAGATACGCCATCTCCCTCCTGAACGAAGGCCGAATCGGCATAGCCGCCCAAATGACCGGTCTAGCCCTGGGTGCCTGGGAGAACGCCGTCAAGTACGTTTGGAACGAGCGCAAGCAGTTCGGCCAATACATCGGTGACTTCCAAGGAATGCAATTCCAAATCGCGCAAGCCAGAACTGAAATCGAGGCCGCGCGCGCACTGCTCTTCAATGCCGTCCGAACGAAGGAGGCCGGCGAGAGCTTCGTGCGGGAGGCTGCCATGGCAAAGCTCTATGCTAGCCAGGTCGCGCAGAAGGTTAGCGGCAGTGCGATCGAATGGATGGGAGGAATGGGCTTTGTCAGGGAGGGCCTGGCGGAGAAGTACTGGAGGGATTCAAAGATTGGCGCAATCTACGAGGGGACTAGCAATATCCAGCTGCAGACCATCGCGAAGTTACTGCAGAAGGAGTACAAGCAGCAGTAGGTATGTGACGAGCGAGAAGAGAAGGTTGGGGAGGGGGGTTCTGTATTCATAACTTTAGAAGGGTTGCAAAATTCATGTCAGCGTTGAAATTACCCATTCCTTTGTCTTTATCTTTTATCGTGGTCGGGAATTTACTACAAGCAGGAGTGATATTTAGTGATCACCGAACACACGCCACACCCACTCACCCACCATCACATTCCACAACCTCAAACCCCATAAAAAAACATCTCCCCACCAAAAATATATTTTCTCTCTGTATACTAAACATCCTACCATACGACAACAATTCCTCCCACCACCACATCTCCTCCCAACCCAACCAATAGCCACCCGCGCCCGGAGCATACACACTCAAGACTCCATAACATTACCACCCCTCGCAATCACCGGCTGAAACGCGCATCGATTCTTCCCGAAAACCTCCTTGTCGACAGGACTATCCAGGGCCGTCTTGTTCTCCCAAAGCATCGGGCGCATGGTGAGCTTGTCGCCGAGGACCGTTTGGTGGTGGAATGCGTGGGATGTACAATTTGGACAGTAATACTAAGTTATTCTATCATATCAGAAAGGGGTGGAAGATGGGGAATGGTAGGCCCTGGGTTGGGGGGGGGGGTTACGCATTCAACGGGGTTTCCGCTCTGACCGATATAAGTGTAAACTTTTGGGGTTCCTTTGGTCAATTGTACTTGTTCCTGGGTTGGGGGGTTAGCAATGTTGCGGGTTAGGAAAGGAAAAGGAAGAGGGCGGGGGACACCTTTGGAACTACCATGCTGACGGAGTATTCGCCGCCGCCGAAGGATTTGCAGGCTCCCTTGGGGGGTAAAGTTAGCTAGTGCCCTACAAACTAAGGAGTGAGGGGAGGAGAGAAAGAGAAAAGGAAACCGGGGGGGGGGGGGGGGATATACACAGTGGCAGATGGTCTTGTCCGGTAAGGAACCAGTCGGGAGGTGAGTGCTCCAGTGGAGGTGTCCGCAGTGGCAGTGTCCTGGGATTTCCATTTTTTTTTTTCGTAAGATGTATTTGGATTTGTAGTGGAGTAGAGTGGAATGTTGGGTTTGCTTATCGGCTTCCTGGAAGGGGGAGAAGGATGAGGGTTTATATTATCGAGTTGGTCTCAGCGTTCTCGATCGACACCATAAGTGAGAATTGCTTGCCTGCCGGTGAGGGGTGGATGGGAGGGGGGATGAGGTAATTTGGCTGTTTGGGATTATGGTGAATGATGTGTATGTCTTGTTTTCTACTTTTATGGGGGAAGGTGTCGCCGTGGGGCTGATCGGCCAACGGGCAAGTCTGGTCCATTGAGCAATGGTATGGTCATTCTTACTGTTCTAACGGGGTTGTTTAACTATTTACTAGATATCTGGGCAGTATGGTTGGGTAAGTCATAGTAGTCTGGTGAAAATAGCTGCAAAATAAGAGCGCCAATATAACTAGGTTTTACAGGATGTCGTAGTCGAGCTTTGCATGAATTGGTTGGTTCGCTTTGTGCTAGCCTAATCTACTTGATGTTAGGTGTTGGAGTCACAAAGGTTCACTCGATAAACGAAGCTGGTCCGCGGCCCCGGATATCTAATCTTATCAATCGCCTACTAAAAACAAAAAACGAGAAGCGTTCCTTCCAGTAAATTTAGACACCCGGAAATCCGACTCAACTCACTCCCCCACCCCCGCCCGGTCTTCTTCTCCGAGGATTTTTTCGAAACCAAATACTATACAAACTCAATGGCATCATTACCTCTCTCAGATGCTCGTCCCATGACCGAGGAAGTGTCATCGCCTGCTGCCAAAAAGATTAAGCTCTCCGACGCTAGCGACTCTCACGCTGGTGTCGCTGACATCAAACCAGAGTACTTACTTTCCACACACCCCCCATGTCGCCAGGTAAGATGATACTGACGGGAACTTTCTCCCTGCGCACAGATACCTCCTTCCTAAAGCTCGGAAATCCATGTCCGTAGATGACGACGTAGCCGAGGCTGCCCACCACTACCAAGAAGCAGAGAATAGTGGCGGGGGGAAAAAACGTAAACATGAGCGGGGCCAGAATAAAGCGAGGAAGTTCCATTTCGCGAACGACGAAGTTAAGCTGTGTAACAGTCTTGTTATGGTTCCGCGGGAGGGTCTGTTCGAAGGGACTGTTTGCGAATTCGCCCTGAATGCTCGACCCAAAGGTCAGAAGACGAAGCAACGGGGGAAGAATGGGAGTTCGGGGAAGAAGAAGAAGGGAGAAGAAGCCGAGGCGGGGCAGGGGACAGGGGAGGATAAGGTTATGGAGGGGAAGGAAGAGGGGGAATGGGTGCAGCCGGATGGGTTGTCGAAAAAGTGTGGTTTCTCACATAATTTACGGGAGTATTTGAAGAGCAAGCGGGACGATTCCGAAGGGGTTTGTCCGGTTTGGGAAGTGAGGGGATATTGCGCAAGTGGGTGGAGATGTAGATGGATTGGGTCGCATTCTAAGGAAGATGAGAACGGAGAGTTATATATGGTTGTTGACGAGGAAAAGAAGAGGGCGTATGAGGAGAAGATTATAGCGGATCGAAAGGCGAAGCTTGCTAATTCAAAGGTTATCATGGGGCTTGGGGATGATAGGCCGCAGCAGTGGGAGGAGGAGGTCCCTGTCGGTGGGTTTGACGACCCATATGGAGAGATTGTTAATTCTATCCCGATGAGCCTTAAGATCCGGCTGAGGAAGAACGAATTTCCGACCAAGAAGAGCGAGGTTTACACTGAGTGGGAATATAAAGAGAAGACTACGCGGGATGGTTTGGGCTACGAGGACAAGGGCGATAGTAGGGCTTCTTTTGTGGATGCGCCTGTGAATGCAGCCGAGAAGAGGAGAATATACATTGGGCGGGATACACCATTGTTGGCTCCTTTAACGTAAGTCAGGCCCCTCTTTGAGTATGATTGCGATTAACGCTAGTGGCTTTCTAGAACAACGGGCAATCTTCCCTTCCGCCGTCTATGCTCTAATCTCGGTGCTGCCCTTACCTACTCCGAAATGGCCATGTCTGTTCCCCTCCTCCAAGGCCACAAGCCAGAATGGGCGCTGTTAAGGGCCCATGTCTCCGAAGTTCCGAATTTTGGTGCTCAAATTTGCGGCACTAGGATTGGAACGGCAGTTCGAGCGACAGAAGTTTTGACAACTTTGTTCCCGTCGGCTGCCTCTTCTCGTCATGGGCTGTCGCTTGTTGACTTAAACTGTGGATGCCCAATTGACCTTGTATACCGTCAAGGCGGAGGTAGCGCACTTCTGGACCAACCATCCAAGTTAATCAAGATGCTCAAAGGAATGAATTATGTCTCTGGAGAAACACCTATAACGTGCAAGATTAGGTTGGGAACTCGAGATTCCTCTCCAGTTGCTAAGAAACTCGCCCAGAGAATCTATGATGCCGGGGATGTTCAGGCTATCACCCTTCATGGCAGGAGCCGTCAGCAACGATACTCTCGAGATGCTGACTGGACTTATATTGCCGAGACTGCGGCGTTGATCAAAGCTCTTAAGCAGAAATCTGACACTAGTGCCGACACCGCGGTTGATAAGGAGGCGAGAGATAAGCCGGATGTCTTTTTTGTAGGAAATGGGGATTGCTACTCCCACATCGACTACTACAACTCCATAGATCAAGGCAACGTTGATGGAGTAATGCTCGCAAGAGGAGCTTTGATCAAACCCTGGCTCTTTGAGGAAATCCAAAAAGGCCAGTATTTGGATAAATCTGCTACCGAGCGTCTAGGCTACATTCGTGAGTACGTTCGATACGGGCTTGAATGTTGGGGCAGTGACGAGCTCGGTGTTGCTACTACTCGTAGATTCCTCCTCGAATGGCTCAGCTTTGGATGCAGATATGTGCCTATTGGAATCCTCGAGAGACTACCTCCTCGGATTCAGGACAGACCTCCTCCATGGAAGGGAAGGAATGAGTTGGAATGCTTGCTTGGCAGCTCCGACTTTAGGGATTGGATTAAGGTCTCGGAAATGTTTTTGGGGCCTTGTCCAAGTGACTTTCACTTTACGCCTAAGCATAAGGTTTGCAAGATACTTCTTAGTTAGGAGACTGAAGGCTGACAGGTAGATTAGAGCAACGCGCATGAGGAGACCGAGGCCGAAGGGTAGTTTGGCATAGGCCTCGACAATGGGCGGTATCCCATGCCCACCACAAGCTCCTCATTTTTGTAAGGCTTTTTTGGCGCGGACTAAATAGCAATGGGCTTGGTAACGTGTTAACATCTATTTGTAAATTACATCTGGCCTTCTACAACTTAACTCTGCTGTGAATTCCGACGGGGCGGCTGAGGTGATTCGTGAGCTGTGGAGTCTGGAACGCATTTTACCTGCCTGCCACATAAAGGCTACCTAGGCCGTGTTTGCCTTATCGCAAATATTCGGTGTCAGTGCAGCATCGGGGCCACGGACGCCCTTCTTAAGTTTATCTGTAGAATAGAGGTCAGGCTGGTGGCTTTCGTACTGATAATTTAGATATCGTCAAAGTGACATGACGACATCTCCAAACAATTTATTTGAGTACAACGGGCTGCAATTTTCCGCAAGCGGTATAATTACGGTGACTTGCAAGGTTCACAGCAACTTGCTCCAGCCCGGCCTGCAAATGGTTAAGTTACTTTATCTGACGAAACCGTGGCCTTTCGCCAGGGGTGACGTATGAGCTGTCTAGGTGACATGTGGCTTGCACCACAAACAAGGCAACGGTAAAGCCACTTTCCCAATTTCACACAACTTGACACCAGCCAGCCCACAACCCACAATTTCTTCCTTCCTACTCCTCCACCTTCTTCCCCTCATAACCTTACGACCCTCTATTCCAACGGTTCCTTTCATCTCTTCCTTCGATACCAACTCCTGTCGAGACCTTCGACTGCTTCACACGATACCCCCGCTACACAACGGAGCACAAGCTACTGTGCATTGAATAAAATTTACTGAAAAAGTCCCCCTAATCGTTTTTCATAACGAGCCCATCATGACGCTTTACTATTCTTTGGTATATATACCCTTTGCTATTCATTGTCCAATTGGTTGGAGACGAGTTTGTCTTTTTACCTACACGTCTACTTCACTCTACTCTATTGTTGTTATTGTAGAACTATGACGTAACAAACAAGCAAACAACAAGCAACCATGTAGCTTTGGGAAGACTGCTAACGGGGTGCATTTCTGTAGGTTTTTGTCTTGCTTATGGTAGAGATGGCAGTCTACTTTCTCATGGTCTTGCCGGTCCCGTACACCCCAAGAATGCGGTTTTTCACCTGGATTTCGACGAGCACAGTTGTGGGAAAGATACAGTACTGTCTCAAGGTTGGTTTTCCTTATCTAACTAAACGAGTGAATTGGGTATCAATCGGACAAAAAATAGATTACCTTCGTCTTCATCTTGATCCTGTTCATCGATTCTGTCAACCGTGTCTACCGTGTCCAGTCTGAGCTCTCAGAGAATAAACATATGGGAGGTCAAAGCGTTATGGGACATGAACGCATGGAGGTTCAGGCTAGGAAGTTTTATTCTCAGCGTAATATGTATACGGTCTACTCTGTCGTTTTGATCTTGGGGGCTGTTTCACTAATCGAGTATGATCGTGCATAGGTATCTTTGTGGATTCACGCTCTTCTTGTCTTTCATTCTTGATCGCACCTACGCTTTGACTCTTGAGAACTTGCAGCTCCATACCACTGTTAAGCAGTTGAGGAGCGATAATGCGAAGCTGACTGAGGGCGGTGCTGACGAGCTGAAAGAGCAATTGGCTGCTGCAAAGAGGGATAATGAGATCATGAAGAAGCAGGCCGAAGGTCTGACCAGAGAGTTCAATGACTTGGCTGACCGCTATGCCGAAACTAGTGGCGGAGAGGGAGTTGTCAAGAAGGAGCTCTAAGTTTGGGACATCGGGCTATGGAGAGGAAGGAGAGGCCTTTATCTCCTACGTTGCAGTTAGCTAGCACTAGTGATGGTACGGAGAGCATTTTATAATGATGTGTGGTTTGAGGGCTTGAAAATTTGCTTTTGGTTCATGGGTGTTTATTGCTTTGACTGGGGCTTGCTTTTCTACTTTTCTTTGTTTCCTAGGAATGGTTTGGTGCAAAGCTACGAGGATTCAAATTTATATCTTAGGCTCTAGAGCGATTAAGTGAATTCGACGTGGTTGTCGAGTTCACGGTCATTCGCGTGGCGTCTATCAAGGCGTGGGGTTGCCGAAGGATAGCCTATTCACCTTAAACATTTATTATGCCGAACTCTAAGCTTTCTGGTTGTGGCCTTTCTTGGGTTGTATAATACCTTTCCATTCATAAAAATCCTTCGTGAAACCACAGGACTCATTTACCCATGGCGAAGGTGTATGGTTCCGACGACCAAGTGACCCCACCCTCCTTCCTTTCTCTGACAATTCTGGCACCCCTGACCACAAACTCGAGAAAGGGGGAATCCGGTCTCCCCTCTCTCACGTCATTAGCCTAGCCCAAAACCTAATCACCTTCGTTGTATTTTTCTATCCTGATTTTACGTTGGCCTGTGGGAAAGAACCAATTCCAGGTATCTACTCCAATATGCTTGTTAACATCCGTAAACCAATTGATCTCTTCCGAGGTCACCCATCGACCCGCCTCCTTGCGACGGATCTAATACGTGAGTCCGCTGCTAAGGTTCTCAGCTCGGACTTACCACAGGATAGTTACTCCCGGGTTCGCCACCCGTTGCACTACGGACCCAATATGGGAAACGAGGATTTTCGCGCTGAGATTGGGAGATGGACTGCTGGGCGATACGGGCTTAAAGAAGCTATTCCTGCGTATACTTCTTATCTGCTCGAATCACAGTCAGGAACGTAGGGCTAATGAACGCCTAAACTCTAGGGAGAGAATTAATATCACCTGCGGGGCGTCGTATGGACTTATGACTACGCTTTTGCTGTGCACCAGCCCTGGAACTGGGTACACAAAACAGGTGTTCGTCGTCAGTCCGACCTACTTTTTGGCAGCGAGTGTATTCGAAGGTTTGCCTTTCCCGCAATTGCATCTGTGGCATTGTTGTCTATAACCTGGATGGGTATGGAAATCAAAGACTAATGTTATAGACGCTGGGTTTTCCGGGAAATTGACTGCCATAAGGCTTAACAAGAATACGATTGACACCGACTCTTTGGTGGCTCATCTGGAGCGTATATCTGCCTCTACTCCGGACGTCCCGCTCCCAGTCGGCCTGGAGCCAATCTCTCGAGCCGGTGCTCTAAAACGCATCTACAAATTTGTTATGTATTGTGTTCCTACGTACTCGAACCCTACTGGGGAAACTTGGGACCTGGAGACCCGGCGTAAGGTCGTTGAAATTGCTAGGAAGTGGGATATGCTTGTCATTAGCGACGATGTGTACGATTTCCTCGGAAATGATGGCGATACCTCTGCCCTTGCCCCGGACAAGAAGTTACTGCCCAGACTTGTCACTTTGGACCATGAAATTGGCCAGGAGCATGGCATGGGAGAGGGTGAAGCTGGGTATACTATCTCCAATTGCTCGTTCTCAAAGCTATTGGGGCCAGGTTTAAGATGTGGCTGGATGGAGAGCGCTACAGGAGTGTTAGTAAAACAAATCAGCGAGGGCGGTGCGAACCGTAGTGTATGTCTTACCCTCCACACCACCCCTTTCCACCTCCCTCAACCGCAAACTGACAATGACATAACCAGGGCGGCGTACCCTCACACTTTGCTTCAAATCTTATCTATCCCCTTCTCACTAGCCGCTCAATTGACAGTACGATCTCGAACCTAACAAAGACCTACACTGCCCGAAGCACCGCTGTTATTGCTGCCCTTAAGACTTACTTCCCAGAAGAAACTACCATCTATGGCGGGAAGGGTGGGTTCTTTCTATGGATTATACTCCCAGACCGGTACGACGCTCGTAAGATTACGAAGCTTGCTGCCAAGGATGTAATCGTGCTCAATGGCGACAGGAGCGAGTGCCCTGGTGACGCGCTTGGCTGGGGTGATCATTGTATTAGGGTTTCCGTGAGTTATTGTGAAGCGGATGCGGCAGTAGAAGGGATCAAAAGGTTTGCGGAGACTATGAAGAGGTGGGATGATGACGAGAGGAGCTCCTCGGGGGGATATGTAGAAACCGACTGAAGGAACAATTGTTTGGCAATAATTACTATTGGAGAACAATATGATCACGTAGTCGGGTTAATTGCCGGAGTATAGGAGTTCTTGCTGTTGCCATTGCAGTTTGGGCGTGGATATATGACGCCAGAAGTCGCAGGGGGGAAGTGTTCAACCCTCCCACTCCGTTTTCTTGGTTGGTATCATATAGAAAGAAGGTAGCCAACCAGACCACAGCAGTCTGGAGTTTAAAAACCACGCTGGACCAAACAGTTGCACGCAAGCCACTCTGCAACCAAGGGGTGTTCCACATTTTGGCCCCCCGCACGGCTTCTGGCACCATATTTAGATACCGGTACCGGTAATCATCATACAAAAAAAGGGACTCTTTGCTCCGACTCGGATTTGAACCGAGGATCTCCACATTACTAGTGTGGCGCCTTACCAACTTGGCCACCAGAGCGGATGTATTCGCAGGTTCCCGCAAAGCGGTTTTGTTGTTGTTGGTTCTACTGTACATACACCACATTGGGGTGGGAAAAAGAAAAGAAAAAAAGAAGCAAGACTTCCCCCCACTTACAGTAACCCAACTTGGTAAAATGTTCACAGGGGCGGGACCTTATCCTCATTTCAGACACTGGGTTTATATTCCACCTCCTAGCTCCAAAATGTGTAAATGGTGGTTTTTTATCCCTTGGTTCGTATCGACGGAACTCTGGTCGAGAACTGCCTTCTATGATACCTAAACAGAACAATAACACCTCCTATTCAAGCAAATGTTCCGCAGATCCTCAGGGTCAGAGACGTTTATTGGTTTGGTCACCACCAGAAGACCTCAGCCATTCCCCTTCAATTGAAGGGTGGCAAGAATAGAGAGAGAGAGGGTGGAAGGTTGTTGTCGGGACGAAAGGTTAGACTAACATGCTTTCGTACAGTAATTTCCTTAACTTGCCAGGCAAAACTTATTTTGGGTTAGTGTCACGATTTACAGGGATATTTATCACAAAATTGAGGTATACAAAGGTAGGAAACCCATTAACCAGAACAGACAGGTGTACGGCTAGTTAAACGTACTCGAGGTGCAAATAGGACTTGTGGTGCAACAGAAACCCTAAGAGTAAAGGCCGGGTAACTTAATAGTAGAAAAATAGCTGAGCGAGAAAAATGGCTAAGCGAGGCAACGGCTTGAAGAGAAGAAGTAAACGATAACAATTTATAGCGGTGCGTCCAGATGTAATCGTGCCAAGGTTGCGGCGTGCGGCCGCAACCCCGGATGTTCGCAGGCTCACAACCTGGGCACTCCTACAGAGTGCCTGACAGCTCAACGGAAGATTGTGGCTCAACGTGACTTTGTGGCTCA
>Ga0307509_10005160_pt1 | contig 18331 bp, 15 predicted proteins | sample 10_EM_MG_FD_202245 | JGI IMG/M metagenome (GOLD analysis project Ga0307509, IMG submission 202245) | Populus trichocarpa ectomycorrhiza microbial communities from riparian zone in the Pacific Northwest, United States - 10_EM | ecosystem: Host-associated > Plants > Roots > Unclassified | place...
AAAGAACACAAATGGAGGAATATATGTTTGAATGGGAATTGTAAATTAAAAATGTTTTTATCTTTGGTGGTGGTGCCAAGGTGGCCGAAAACTACGGGTGGCCGAAAACCCCATACTCGAGCTTAGTTGGATGGATATATGGTTCAAGCTCTATGGGCTGAATTTCAGGAAAAATTCTGGTTATGAGATAGGTTTGTAGGAACGTGATGGTGGTGGAAGAATGACGTGGTGTATTTCCTATCTATGACCGAAGGTATATATGGAATAGATGACCGCAAAGACCCAACATCTGGTTCTACTAACCCTATACTCAACCTCAACACATTTGAGGATAGCTACTCATACATACTGCTAAGCTAATACCTAACATCTGTCGGAAATCTCGTATGTGAGGTGAGCGATAGAGTAGAGACTTGGATTGTTAGTTGTCTGTTTGGGTACCAGACGATGGTACATATACCTCAGAGAGGTATCTATATATAGTAGTACTGAGTGAGCTCCCCTTATGCCTAACTAGGTGTGCTTCCGTCACATTGAAGCCATTATTCCAACACTCCGGCACTTCAATGATTTCTTTGTAAGTCAAGAGGAAAGGAAGGAAGGAAAGACAAGAAAGAGGAAATACATGAAGGAAAGAGGACAGAACTCGTAGCCTCATTAAAAACCCGTTATCCACTGCAAAACCCTGTGGGAAAAAAGATCTTTGGACAAGGGAAAAGAGTGCTACACAGGAGAAAGACGAAGTAGGAAAACAAAAGAAAAGATACAGTAATACCATTCTAGGAGGCCCACTCCTGAAGTTCCATATTGTGTAGATGCTGCCAGAATGTTGTAGCCAGCAAGGACTTAGTCATGATGTCGGCAAGGTTGTTGTTAGTAGAAAAGTGCTGAAGGTCAATTTCGCCATTTTCAAGGGTCTCCCATATGTAGTGGTGCTTTATTTCGATATGCTTTGTTCGTTCGTGAAATATAGGGTTTTGAATCAACTTAATAGTAGCCTGATTGTCGATATGAAGAGTGATAGGTGCATTTGGTAAAGGTGACTTAGCTGGCCTAGGATCTGTGAGTGTAGAGAGCAACTCATTGAGTATTCGATGAAGCCAGATAGGCTCCTTAGAAGCTTCGCTTGCTCCTATATACTCCGTCTCTGTGGTGGACAGTGCTATGAGTGAATGTTTCTTGGCCTTCCAGGAGATCGCTGTCCAGCTATAGAGAAAGATGTATCCAGAGGTAGAGTGTCGATTACTTGCATCTCTAGCCTAGTTAGAATCGGTGAAGCCTAATATTGGGCTGCCTGGCACCTTTGGAGTCTCTGAATAACTATAGGTAAGAGATTGCCATTGCGTTTGTTTGAGATATCTCAAAACTCATTTAGCCATTCCAAGATGATGCTGTTGTGGCTTTGCTGTATGCTTTGAGAGAACTGAGATCGAGTAGGCCAGGTCTGGCCTTGTTCCCAACATAAGGTAGATGATTTCTCCTACAAGTGACTGGTAGGTCTTCTGTTCTGACTCTGAGAGATTGGTTGTATTCTGATGGGAATGGGATCATGGCTCTAGAGGAATCGCATGGCCATTGCAGTTCTGCAGCCCAAATTTGGCAAGTAGGTTAGCTACAAAATGTGATTGGCCTAGCTGTATCGAATTCTTAGCCTGGTTCACTGCAATTCCAAGGTATTGCTTGACTGCGCCTAGGTTGGTGATTTCATAGTGTGACTGAAGCGCTTGTATTACTCGAGAGAGCTGAGATTGATCGTTATTGCGAGCACATATAAGGATATCATCTAATCTACATAGAGTAGAATCATCATGGCGCACTCAGTTGATAGGTAGAGGTTTGGGTCAGCTACGCTTGCAGCAAATCCTAGGCTGCAGAGAACAGCAGCAATATCCTTGTACCATAGTTGTGGAGCCTGCTTCAGGCCATAGAGTGCTTGATTGAGCTGAAGGGCGGAGAGAGGTGTGACAGCCTGGGCGAGTGAAAGGTCTAGCCACTTCATTCAGTCTGGGATTGCGATTGCTGTCTCCTCATTGATCTTGGGATTTAGGAAGGCAGTAATCATATCGAGATGATAGATAGTGGCATTTAGCTAGAGTGCTAGTGCTACAAATACTCGGAATGTAGTTAGCCGTGCCACAGGAGTGAAGGTCTCATCATAGTCAAGCCCAGGGACTTGTTCAAATCCTTGAGCTACTAATCTCGCCTTGTAGTGATAACTTCCATCTGCATTTCTCTTGATCCTAAAGATCCATTTGCAGGTAATTGACTTTCTATCATAGCTCCTAACATGTGTGAAGGTACCATGTGCCTTCAGTGAGCTATACTCACTTCTCATAGCTTCCTGCCATCTTGTATCCGAAGCAGCCTCTGAGTAGCACTCAGGTTCTCTTATATCGTATAGTGTCTCAACCACTTTATGGAGGACATCAGTCTTGAGACTGGAACTTGCATCTGTGAGTCCAGAATATGCTTGAATGGGACTTGATCTGCATAGGCTGACCTCAGATCTGTCATCTGGCCTTCTTTGCTCCTCCGGTCTCTCACTCTGAGCCGGGCTATCCTCTAGGCTTCTCTCCTATAGCAGGTTCTCCATCTTGGCAGCAACCTGTACAGGCATTCCTCCTATGCTAGCTTCACTAGTAGGGCTCTTGCTTGGCGGGTCTTTTTCTGACTCTACTACCCTTGGAGCACACGTCTCACTCTCCTCTTCCTCTTCGTCGGAGTAGACCTCTTCTGGTAGTATAGCTTTTAGAACATCCTCAAAGCTCGCATTGCCAACTATATTTCCTTCATCAAATATAACATTTGATACTGTAATCATGCGCTTTTGAACTGTATCCCATAGCCTTCACATCGTAGTTGTATTATGAATATAGCCTATCATAATACATGAGCGTGACCTCTCCCCAAATTTCCTATTCATGCGCTGGTGTAACGGGGGCACCCTGTAGAGAGGTGAACTCTAAGGTTGCGACCGCACCAAACAGTCAAAGTAGAAGATAAAGACGAGGTGAAATAATTCAAAAAAATCAACGGTAAAACTTAATATAGTTAAGCTCGAAGCTTCACTCAATTTAGTTCTCTCAAGAAAATGTTGGGTGTTGAAGTAGAATGCCAAACGCTTAAACTTAAGTAGATATCAGATTTAAGCCTTTGACATTCACCACTACTTCCGACCATGTGCGAGCACTGTATCCTGCTCAGGGTTTGTCCGAGGTCTACCCTCGATCAGGATTTATGCTGCCGGAAGTGTAGGACCAACTCGAGTACACTTAACTCCGTCAATAGGATGTGAGTTTCTGCAATGCATCTCCAATACAACCGCAGGTGCAAAAACTCTTCCTATCGAAGTCCTACCAGTGGCTAACTGTTATGACAACAACCGGAATCAATACCTAGGTGGTGGACTCACTGGCCCAGTGGTAGTTTCGTCTATACAAGCTATGCAGTCCGTCATTTAATCTACGCGACTATGGAATGTGATAAATTGACATGCAAGCTCCCCTGGAGAGATGTAGCCGATGGTTGGCTAAGTGGGCGCTACCCATAGACAGCCTTTCGGGACATGCTCTACCCTGATAAGACTCATACCCCTAGAGTCCAATAATGTAATGGGGGCACCCTGTAGAGAGGTGAACTCTAAGGTTGCGACCGCACCAAACTCTCAAAGTAGAAGATAAGGATGAGGTAAAATAATTCAAAAGAATCATCGGTAAAACTTAATATAGTTAAGCACGAAGCTTCACTCAATTTAGTTCTCTCGAGGAAAAGTTGGTTGTCGAAGTAGAATGCCAAACGCTTAAACTTAAGTAGATATCAGATTTAAGCCTTTGACATTCACCATCACTTCCGACCTGTGTGCGAGCACCCTGTCCTGCTCAGGGTCTGTCCGATGTCTACCCTCCATCAGGATCTATCCTGCCAGAAGTGTCGGACCAACTCGGGTACACTTAACTCCGTCAATAGGATATAAGTTTCTGCAATGCATCTCCAATACAACTGCAGGTGGAAAAACTCTTCCTATCGAAGTCATACCAGTGGCTAACTGTTATGACAACAACCGGAATCAATACCTAGGTGGTGGACTCACTGGCCCTGTGGTAGTTTCGTCTATACAAGGTATGCAGTCCATCATTTAATCTACGCGACTATCCAATGTGATAAATTGACATGCAAGCTCCCCCGGTGAGATGTAGCCGATGGTTGGCTAAGTGGGCGCTACCTATAGCCATCCTCTCGGGACATACTCTACCGTGATAAGACTCATACCTTTAGAGTCCAATAACAACCCATAGTAATGCTACAAATCAAGGGGAGAAGATCCGGGCTGGTTACTGAGGTATTTGTCTTGAAAGCACCCTAGACTTCTGAGACTACCTGAGTACCACTAGGAAGACTACCCTGCTACCCGTAGGCTAGAATAGACTTCTAGGTGCCAGAGAGCCCATATATGAGTGACCCCCATTTTAGCGGTAACCCATACTCCCCTTATATATCCTGCGAAGGACATTTAGTCGCACGGACGGCGACGACTTATACGGTGTCACGGCAGGTGCTCCAATGACCTCTTTTACGTAGCAAACCAGCAACTACACAGCCGTCTGCCTATCACGCGCCGTCCCAACGCTGGGGCCAGAGGGGGGTGTTAGCAAAACCCGCCTAAGTTCAATAGTATGTTCGGGTGACCTTTACACAGGCATGGGGCCTCCCCGTGCAGATGCGTGTACACCCAAGAACATCTAAGAGCCCATAGAATGTTAGGCAATGGACCTCTAAGTTCTAGGATGACTTTGCCGGTGAAGGTAGGGTAACTTGGACACCTCAGTAGGGTAACTGGGGTCCATGGGCATAATGACCAAATTCCCAAGGTAGGGTAACTTTGCCCTCTCATGCCTGTAACCACTCCGGAAGTCCGCCTGTCGACCACAAAAGTCGTCTTGGAGGTCCGTGTAACATTCCCATAATTATCTTGAACTTATGTGAATGTTCTCCCAATAGGTTACCCTGCCTAGTAGAGTATCTCTAGGCTACTCAACTATTCCCTAGGCCTTATACTAGGTTTACCAGCTATGTATATACTAAGTATACGAGACCATACCACCTCTGGTTACCACTTGGTATACCATTTGGGCTAAGGAGATAGTGATTGTAGCTACCTATCGTATGGTTGTTACACTACTCCCCTGTTCTCTTGGTCTGTCCTCAGACCGTCAACGTCCCTCTCTTAGTCCCACGGTTTGGACTGTCTATAACCCTATGGTCTTTAGATTTAGACGGATACCTCTCATGGAACTGTTGCAATGCTTGCATTTCCGTATCTTCTAACATCTCGAATGGTTCCCAAGAATTCTCTTCTGGACTGTACCCTTCCCAAGCAACCATATATTGCACAAAGCGGTGTGGAAACTTTGACTTAGGATTCCCATACCATCTGCTATCAAACACTTCCGCACCAACATAGCTAGGCTCATTGGCTACTATGTCAGGTGTTGGTATTATCTTTTGAGGCCTGCCCACAGGATCCTCACGATAGGGTTCCAACAGACGAACATGGAATACAGGATGGATGTCCCATCTTTCCAGCAGCTCAACTTCGTAGGCCCTAGACCCCACCTTGCGTTTGACAACAAAGGGTCCAAACATCTTATGGTCTAGTTTTTCCATAGGCCTTTTAGTACGGATGTTCTTGCGGTTTAGCATAACCCTATCGGCTTTCTTAGCTCTGCCCTTGCCCTGTGTGACATCTTCCAAGGTAACATATTCTGGGGCTGGCTGTCTGTTTTGATTATGCCATTTCCCTTGTCTTTCCTGTGCCGGCTTTATTGTCTCTCGGATCTCTTGCCACATGCCTTCCCAATCCTTTACAACAAGCTCGCTGTCTGGGTGAATTCCTTTGTTACCCGACACTATCCCCGACCACTGAGTCTGTGGGGAGCATTCATAATTTATTTCCAAGGGACTAGCCTTTGTGGATTCCGACATTGAAGTATTATACGCATGTTCCGTGAAAGGCAACAGCGATACCCAATCGTCTTGTTGATATGAACAATAACTTCTTAAATATTGTTCTAGTGTCTGATTAACCCTTTCAGTGTGCCCATCGCTTTCTGGGTGGAATGCGGTAGAGAGGTTTAGCTTTACTTGCAATAGCTGCATCAGGCTTGTCCAAAACTTGGACGTGAATCGGGTATCTCGGTCAGAGGGAATTGATTCAGGAAGCCCATGGAGGCGCCAGATTTCTTTCACGAACGTCAAGGCCAATTCCTTAATGTGTTCCTCCGTCATTAGCAGTATGAAATGTGCCATCTTGGAGAACCTGTCTACAATGACCCATATCTTTGTATACCCGTCGGACTTTGGTAAACCCACAATGAACTCCATGGATATTGCCATCCATGGCCTCATGGGAACTTCTAAGGGTTCTAGGAGTCCCAATTTCTTATGCCGGATGACTTTATTACGTTGACATACATCGCAAGAATGAACGTACTCAGTAATGTTTTCATCTATCTTTGGCCAATAGAAGTTAGCCCTAACCCTACCAATGGTCTTGTATGTTCCGAAGTGTCCGGCAATCTTTGATTCATGTTCTGCCTCCATGATCGTTCGCCTTAGACTTTCATCCTTTGCAATGTACCACCTGTTTTTATACAGGAGCAAGTCCTTTTCGATACTAAAATTTGTATCGACCTTACTATCGCCTTTGAGGAGTTCCTTTAGCGTTGCTAAATATGTTTGATCACTATCAGCTGCTTTCATAAGAGCCTCATGAAATGTTGTCTGCAACCGAAAGCCTTGGCAAGTCTGCAACACATGTGGTCGCAGGATGACAGGCTCCTCTCCAATATACTGTCCAGGGCGAAAAAATGTAAAGGGTTCGGAATTACTCCCCCCTTCAGGGTGGTAGTCCCTAGGCCTCGACAAAGCATCAGCCTTTTCATTCAACCGTCCTTCTCTATAAATAACCTTAAAATTGACCGGTTGTAGAAACTCTGCCCAGCGGTGTTGTCTGCGGTTCCGAGTCTTCGTAGTATTAAAGTACTCTAAATTCTTATGATCAGTATACACCAACATCTGATCATCAACCGACATCAACATATATGCCCATTCCTTAAAGGCTGCCACTATTGCGGCCATTTCCTTATCATGGACGTCATAGTTTCTCTCTGCTGGCAAGAACTTTCTACTATGAAACGCTACAGGATGCCATTTCTCATCTTCACAGAGTTGAGATAATACGGCTCCTAATGCAAAGTCACTAGCGTCGGTTTCCAACTTAGTTGGACGAGTGTCATCAAAGTGTGTCAGAATCGACCTGTGGTAAACATCTCGTTCCATTTGTCAAACGCATCTTGACATGAAGGAGTCCACCTCCATTTGATACCTTTCTTTGTCATGTCCGTTAATGGTTTGACTATCTTGCTAAAACCTTTTATGAACCGACGATAGAAATTGCCAAAGCCCATAAAACTTTGCACATCGACGACCATGTCGCGCGTTGACCATGCCCGGATCTCTTCAACTTTTGTACTTGTCATAGAGATTCCTCTATCGGATATTTTATACCCCTTGAACTCAACTTCCCGTAGATGGAAGCTTGACTTCTTAATGCTAATGCAAAGGCGTGCCTTTCTCAGCCTTTCCATGACCCGCCTTACCAGGATAACATGTTCTTCAACTGTCTCCGTATAGATTAATATGTCATCCATATAAGCGATGACTCCGACATCTAACATGTCACGGAATACATCGTTGATCATACTCTGGAATGTTGATGGTGCGTTGCATAACCCAAAGGGCATCACGGTGTACTCATAAAGACCATACCTGCTTTTAAAAGCGGTCTTCTATTCTTCACCTTCCGCTATGCGGATAAGGTAATAGCCATTCTTCAGATCCAATTAAGTGCAGATAGTGGCTTTACCAAGCCTACTCCTAAGCTCGCTCATCAAGGGCAATGGATACTTATTCTTTATAGTAATCTTGTTTAACCCTCGGTAATTAATATATAACCGAAGCGTTCTATCAGGCTTCGGCACAAACAGTATAGGGACGCCTATTGGCGAGGAAGATCTTCTAATCTTTCCATGGTCTTCCATTTCTCTCATATAATCCCAAAGTGCGTCCAATTCCTTCTTGGACAAGGGATAGATAGGCCCATCTTGTAGTTTGGCCTCAGGAATCAAGTCGATTCGATGATCGTATTTACTATGCTCAGGTAAAGCATTGATTTTCTCTTGACTGAATATATCTGCATAGTCTCTATATTCAGGGAGAATCTTAATCTTGATTTCCTCGCCGTCTTCATCAGTGTAAAGGGCCATGCCCATGACAAAGATAGTGTCTGGGTCTTCGGCTAAGAGTTCCTCCTCTGTAATGAACTCTAAGCACCTTTCTTTCCTGAGGCAGTGGGCTTTACAATATTCTGATCGCCACTTAAGACTGCCCTTTCCCCAGTTAATGTCTGGGTTGTGGTCCTTTAGCCACGACATTGGCAGGTAATCATTCACTTTGCCTGCCGGCATATCTACGACTTCAAATCGTATTTTATTCATATGGTCTCCTATGTACATATCCACCGTAGTCGTATAGTGTAGACCTGAGCCAGGAATGTGGTTTCCACTGGCATCTAAAATCGGTGTCGGTTTCTTCCGACGTATACAAGGTACTTGGGTATTCTTAACCCAATCACTGCTTAATACAGCCCCAGGAGCGCCACTATCTAACAATAAGAGGGCTTCACCACTCAGCCTCTCTTGATTTTGGCTCCATTCCAATCTCACTCTCACCTGAATGGATCGTGTATGTGGTGGTGGGCCTGCAAGCCTCAACCGCTTATCGGGTCTCTTGTCCCTAAACTTTGAGGTTAGTAAATTTCCAGAAGAATATGGTATGGTTTTACAAATAACTAATCAAGGTCGCTTGCCTTTCGACACAAGAGCGGCCACAACGGGTTGTGAATAACTTTTATCACTTGATAAATTTTACGGGATTTCAATAGCTTGGCTGTTGACTATCACGCCAGCATGATTTCGGGTATTCAACCCTCCTCAGGTAAACTTGCAAAATAACTTCAATTGCTAAGTCAAGTCCAACCTGACGAAATCAACCCAAAACCTAACCAAATTCAATCCAAAATTCCAAATAGTATGAGATAAGCAAATAACACTTTCACAAAATCACATAAGAAAATAAAACAAAAGCATAAAACAAAGTATTTCAACCATTCCCAATATAACAAAAGAAACCCAACCAATCTCGCTATCCCTATAGCCAGATTTTAGTTTCAATATGTTGTACCACTGGTGGGGAACATTACTGCTTCATTTCTGTCATCTATCTCATCAGCCCTTCTAGGCACGAGTTAGCTTTTGCATTCCTATCACCTCTTGGGATCGATCTTACCTAGCCGTCCATATCGGTATCAATCTCCAAGATATCCAAATCTGGAGGTGGTGATCCGCGGACCTCAGCTACAACTTGCTTAACAGCAGGTTTCGGAGCAGCTTCAATGCGTCGAGATTTCGGGACTTGGGTGGCTTCGTATCCAGCTTTACCGGCGCCTCGTTTTCGATTAATTCGAGAAGACGCAACAACTTGAGTAGCCGAAGGACACTTTGCCCAATAGTGACCGGCTTGTCCACATCGAGTGCATTGATTCAACCATTTGTGTTTGTCAATCAGAGTTGGAGGAATATCACGATGCATTTTCGTGTCCTCTGTTTCTTGAGGTCTAGAGGATCCAGACACATGGTTGGGGGGTTTCTGTTGGCATGGTCCCGAGCCTTTCCAATCCTTTCGCTGTCTCATAGCGGATGATTGCCTATTAGCGCTCTTTTCCGGCTTGGAATGATGTTTTCCCCTTGTAACCGTACGGTTAAAGGAAGGAATATTTTCCAACTGATGGCCGGTTTGACAGAGGAGATTGATATATTTGACGTATTCGTCGGGAAGCAGAGTTTTCAAAGCCCATGCATTGCGAAGGTCTGTAGTTATACATACGCGGGCTGTGTCCTTGACAAACTTGCCGCTATACCCCAACTCTAAAGGCAGTCTCATCAGCTCGTCACAAAAGTGATTGCTCTTACCGGACTTCATAGTCAAATCATTCCACTCCCGTAGAGTGCAATCCCAATCGGAGGGTCCACCAAAACTTGACACCAGCCGTTGCCGAAAACCTTCCCAAGTGTGAAGGACATTTTTCGGATCGAAGGGAATACCTTCTCGATGGGCACCCTGTTCACTAACGTAAGGGTGTATGCTCTGGTACAATTTTTTGGCAGGGCCTTGGAGAAGGGGGATTACCAAACTGACTTTATCCCAGTCCTTGCGGAGGGATTCTCTAAAATGGTCCAGTTTGATTTCGCAATACTGTATGAAGCGTTGAGTATCGGTAGAGTCACCTTTGAACTGATCAACACCTAATTTCTCTGGTTTCTTCGGTTGATGCGCTGACTTCTTACCCTTGCATTGTTTCCGAAGATACTCAGCAAGCTCATGACACAGCCTATCATACTTTGCCTTCCTTGCATCATTCCAGTAGGACTTGCGTCTTCCTAGGAATTTCCGCAGATCGGGAAGGGAGGAGTCAGAATCGCCATCTGACGAGGAGTCGGAATCACCCGGGTCTCCACCGCCTCCAGCGTTTCCACCACGGGGAGGAAGATTTCCTCCACTGCCACCAGCTTTTCGGCTGGGGCCTCCCCTAGGGGAAACATAACGACTAAAACCATGTTCGCCTGGCACGTCTTCGTCTATTCTTTCAGAGAATGGGTTATACGGTGGGGGAGGAGGTTGTTGGATAGTGGCATGAGTGTTAACCACATAGTCTCTTAAAAAGTCAGGGCAGTCACTATGCCTAACATGTCTCACACTCTCACAGTACCCGCATCGGTTCTGTTTTGACTTTGGCGGAGGAACGTCGTTCAAAGGTCTCGACCAAACCTGGATCGGCTCAAAGTCACTCTTGAGAGAGGGAAACCTATGCTTATAACGAATATCGCTTCCTTCGGCCACAACCCCATAGTCAGGGGAACAAACACCCATAGGCGCTGGCGCCTCTGACCTTCGGGAAAAGCCGGGAGGTCCAACATTACCCGAAGGCTTTGCTGGTACGGGTGGTGCAATTGCCGAAAACAAAAGCACCTGGGACTTGTGGAGTGGTGGGTAGAGGGGTTTGCCCTGCAACCGCAAAGGGTTGTTCTCGTTCGATACGAATCGGTGGCGTAATTTGTTCCACTGCCTGAGGAGCAGGTACAGTCGACAATCGTGGTAACAGGGAGGGTGTTGCGGGGACAGCCTCCGGAGGTGGCGGCTGAGGAGAATTCTGTCTCGATAATCTCGCCGACAAAATGGAGCTAGATTTCGTAACCCCGAGAGGACGTGACGATGGCCGGAGGTTTTTGACAGAAGGAGTTGTTCCCCGTGATCGGACAACCTCACTCAAAGCCACTTCGTGAGGGGTTCGACGTTCATGTGCTTCGGCCACCTGCCTTTGCAATTCCGCAAGCTGCTCTTGCTGTGCGATAAATTGTCTACCCACCTCATTCAACCAAGGATGATATGTCTGATTAATTATACAGGCTGCGACCTGAGCAGGATAATGAGGAGGGGGTTCTATAGCCAAAAGTAGGGCAGGGGCAGCGTTCATAACCACGTCCTTCTCAGGATCAAGGGAGTACCCCTGGGCAGCAGCCTGCTCCAAGGCTTCTACCCATTTCCGGATCATCTGATCAGACATAGCTAGTTTGCGGAAGTTCTTTCGCTGGTATTCCATCCAACGATTAGCGTTTTCCACGATCTCAGTTTCAAATGAATGCTGATGCTCTTCAGCAAGATTGAGGAGATCGCTTTGTGCATCTTGCATCTGCCGTGTGATTTCCTCAAGTATGTATGGTTCATCGAGATCTTTTGTGAAATCAGCGAAACCCATCTTCCGTTGTCTATTCTGGGGTATTCTCCGTCCTAATGACGGGTCATGAGTGAAACTTTGGAGGAAGACATAAGGGTTTTCAATCTCCATCTCTCTGACCGTACGAGGTATTTCAATCTCCAAGGTAGGATCATTCTGAATGTCATATGTCAGGAGCTGCTGGATTGGCCGCCAACCTAATCTCTTCAGGTCTGCTCTGGCAGCCGCTCGAGATAATTCTCGCTCAATACCAGTCATACGCTCAGGACGAGAATGAGAGCGGGACACAGCCATAGTCGAAGACATTGTTCTTTCCACCCGATGCTTCTTGTACCAGACAAGCCACTCGTAACCAAACAATGTCCAAACTGTAGGCTAAAACAACAATTCTCAGAAGAGAGTTAAGCAAGTGCGCTTAACTATATACTGTAACGGGGGCATCCTGTAGAGAGGTGAACTCTAAGGTTGCGACTGCACCAAACACTCAAAGTAGAAGATAAAGATGCGGTATAATAATTCAAAAGAATCAACGGTAAAACTTAATATAGTTAAGCTCGAAGCTTCACTCAATTTAGTTCTCTCAAGGAAAAGTTGGTTGTCGAAGTAGAATGCCAAACGCTTAAACTTAAGTAGATATCAGATTTAAGCCTTTGACATTCACCACTACTTCCGACCTTGTGCGAGCACCCTGTCCTGCTCAGGGTTTGTCTGAGGTCTACCCTCCATCAGGATTTATCCTGCTGGAAGTGTCGGACCACCTCCGGTACACTTAACTCCGTCACTAGGATGTGAGTTTCTGCAATGCATCTCCAATACACCCGCAGGTGGAAAAACTCTTTCTATCGAAATCATACCAGTCGCTAACTGTTATGACAACAACCGGAATCAATACCTAGGTGGTGGACTCACTGGCCCAGTGGTAGTTTCGTCTATACAAGCTATGCACTCCATTATTTAATCTACGCGACTATCCAATGGGATAAATTGACATGCAAGCTCCCCCGGAGAGATGTAGCCGATGGTTGGCTAAGTGGGCGCTACCCATAGCCAGCCTTTCGGGACATGCTCTACCGTGATAAGACTCATACCCCTACAGTCCAATAACAACCCATAGTAATGCTTCAAATCAAGGGGAGAAGGCCCTCGCTGGTTAGTGAGGTATTTTGCTCGAAAGCACCCTGGCCTTCTGAGACTACCTGAGTACCACTAGGAAGACTACCCTACTACCCGTAGGCAAGAATAGATTCCTAGGTGCCCGAGAGACCATATATGGGCAACCTCCATTCTGGCGGTTACCCATACTCCCCTTATATATCCTGCGAACGACCTTCAGTCAGACGGACGGCGACGACTTATACGGTATTACGGCAGCCTCTTCAATGACCTCTTTTAACTAGCAAACGAGCAACTACACAGCCGTCTGCCTATGACGCGCCGTCCTACTGTGGGGGCCAGAGGGGGGTGTTAGCAAAACCCGCCCAAGTTCAATAGTATGTTCGGGCCACCTTTACATGAGGCGTGGGGCCTCCCCGCGCAGATGCGTTTGTGCCCAAGAACATCTAAGAGCCCCTATAATGTGAGGCAATTGACCTCTAAGTTCTAGGATGACTTTGCCAGCGAAGGTAGGGTAACTTGGACATTTTCTACTCTGATGTCCTTATGCCGTGTAACGATGTTTCGCGCCTACTCAATTCTTCTTGAATCTTTTACATAATAAACATTCGCGTTACGCATATAATCACTCTGCCGCCATCGGGAGTTGAACACGTGACCTTCTACAAAGGCACGTGACCCTTACCAATTAGCCCACGGCTAACCAGCCTATGTATATACTAAGTATACGAGACCATACCACCTCTCAGTACCACTTGGTATACCATTTGGGCTAAGGTGATAGTGATTGTAGCTACCTATCGTATCGTCGTTCCAGCTGGGGCGGTGGAATAAGCTTATAGGCTAAGCACCCAAATCGTTGTAAGTGATGTATCGCAGGCTTCTTCCCTTCATTAAGCATCTCATAAGCACTTTTATAGTTAAGTGGTCGGCTAGATGACCTCTAATGTAGATATGATGATGTCATAATTGCCTCTGCCCACATGGCAGTCGGTAACTTTACATCAATTAGTCAAGTTCGCGCCTTGGTAACTAGAGTCTGAATTATCCGCTCGCTCTTCCCATTCTTGTGCTGAGTATAGGGTGGCGCAGGCTCGAAGGAGATTCCTGAAACTGGAAGAATCCCACGAAAGAGACAATTATCAAATTCTCCTCTCCAGTTATCGCACCTTAATCTTGCAATCGGCCATTCAGGATAGGCCTTGTTCATTCTCGCCAGAAATTCCTGCAAAACAGAAGTCATCTCCAGTGAGTCCTTACTCTTTACAAAGTACACCCAAACCCTTCTTGAGTAGTTATCTATATAAACCATGAAGTATTTTTGGCCTGAGAAGGAAGGAACCGCAATGGGACCACAAACATCAGAGTGGACAACATCAAATGGACGTGAGACAGGGGGAACTGGACTGCGTATGATATTTTGATGCTGCTTTCCGAGTATACATGGCTGACAGGTCGGAAATAGTATAGAGTCCTTACTCTTCAGTAACAATGCCCCTAGAGCTAATCGGAGACTACTTTGACCAATATGCCCAAAGCGCTGGTGCCACAGCGCCAGATCTGGCTTTGTACTATTACTAGCTGTAGCAAAGATTTTCTCTCCTCTAGTAGTATGGCTAGTAACTTCAGCCTTTATTCGGTAGAGGCCATTGGTAAGTACTGCCAATTCGATTTGCTGGCTTGTTGACCCAGAAGAGCGACTTGTGAAATAACATATAGGATTGGCAAACGTAACCGAGTATTCAGAAGACAGTTGACCGATCAAGAGTAGGGAAATAGAAAATGACGGAACATAGATAGCACTAATATCTATGCTGTATATAGGTGTAAGGTTTATGCCAATCTTACCACTTTCATAGGCAAAAATCTCCGACCCATCTCCCAAGATAATGCTAATTGGTTTAGCAAGACGGGCTATCTGGTAGAACTTGACCACGAATGGCAGATATAGTGTGTGGCTCCTGAGTCAACTATCCACTCCTGATAGGCTAAGATCTTTCCTCTCATTGTGACTAGTGCTTGAACTCAGGTGACGCTCACAGCAGCATCAGAACGGTTCTTTTCTGATCGTCTCTTATAACTAAATTGACCAGCTCGCCTCTTGGTCCTACATTCGGACTCTTTATGGCCACGAAGACCACAGTACCAGCATGTAGTGGGCTCTTGTCATCCAATTCTTCTTTGGTTCCCTGGGTAACTGTGTCTCCCACTTGTTCGACTGGGAAAGCGATTTGCTCTGTAGTTTCTATATGAAGAATTTTCCTTAGAGGCAAAGAGTACACTTCCGGAGGTGAGGCTGGTGTTTAGACTCCCCTGTTCTTTAGTTCTTGTTTCTAGAGTCGCTTCAGCTTCGACAACTTTTGAAACGAGATTCTCCACGGTGTATCTCTCTGCCTGGTGGAGGACGATATTCACGAAGCTATTAAATGCCATAGGTAGCGTAGAAATCTGGTGGGATGAAAAGGCTTCATCTGAAATAGCTTGTTCCGTCTCTGTTAGTCGTCGTCGGTACTGCCGTAGCTTCGGAATATAGGATTGAATTGGCTGATTGGCTTCGGGCTTAGACTGATTAAACTGCTTTGCGATCATTGTTCTTCCTGCATGCGAGGCAGCACCATCAAGCTTCGTATGTAGTGTGTACCACATATCAGCCGGCTCATCAATATTGCTAATATACGCTTGCATCTCTGGAGTACAGGAGGCAAAGATCAAGGCATACGCTGCTCCCTTTCGGCTTTGAAACTCCTTCCACCTAGTGTAGTTGTTGACTTATGGCTCCTCTTCATCTTGAAGAACAATCTTGAGGCAGTCCTCACCGCGCATGAATGCATGAACATTCTGTGCCCAATGGGTATAGTTGGTGGTATTCAGTTTTTCAATCTTACCAAACTTGCAGCAGTATCGATCTACCGGGAGTGGGGTTGAGTCGTTTACACTTAAAGCTGACATGATTGTGGCCAGTCCTCTCAATGACGAACAGAGGAAAATATTGTAGTAAACTGTTAGGTATCCGAGACCGGGCTCATAACCTGTCGGAAATCTCGGATGTGAGGTGAGCAATAGAGTAGAGAGTTGGATTGTTAGTTGTTTGTTTGGGTACCAGACAATGGTACTTATACCTCAGAGAGGTATCTATATACAGTAGTACTGAGTGAGCTCCCCTTATGCCTAACTAGGTGTGCTTTCGTCACATTGAAGCCATTATTCCAACAACACCCCCTCTACCCCCTACGAGTGCCATCCCATGAAGCTGCTAAACTAAGCGAAGCTAAAACCTTTTTTCAAACATCACCAGTAGAACATATAAGATCCCACCTGGATCAAGACAAACCGCATATTTCAACAAAGACCATATATTTAGCTCCTGCCAATAGCTTAGTTAGCTTATCTGCTACTATCCTATCTGTGCTACAGTACTTTATGACCACGTCTTTCTCATCCTCTATATTATCTGGAACCTGACAAACATAATCATCAACATGTTTGGAGTGAAGTTTGTATATAGTATCTGTAAATGTGGATAAAGATGCCTAGTTGTCATTTTAGAGTGTGCGTAAAGCCAAAGTAGATAGAGTGATTTCTGACATGAGATGATGGAATTAGATGAGTTCCTGTATAGCTGTTGCATGCAATAAACTCAGAATCTGCCATGCTAGTTGCTGTAATAGACTGTTTTTTTGAGTGCTATTGAATGATGGCTGATTCTATAAGCAAGGCATATATAGTTGTCAATTTCAATGTACCTGCATCTCCTGCAAAGTCTGATCCACAAAACTATTTAGTGGAATCAGTGAAGGTAAATCTCCCCCAAGAATGAGCTGTAGATACCTTGTTCCAGCCAGAGAGCGAAGAACTCTCTTTGCATATATCCAGTGCCATTGAGAAGAATTTGTCCTGAAACATTCAAGATAGAAGATAGCAAATAAAATATCAGGCCTAGTGCTGAGCACTATTCATCTGAGAATTACAATTAACTGCAAGTAGAGTGTCTTATTGCAGGCTTCTTCTTTCTCCCTCTCATGTGGCTTGTCCTTATTCATTGGCATCGCTACTGGTTGCAATTACCCATGCCAAACCTGTCCAGCACTTGCCCAATGGACCCTTCTTGTGTGAAATGGATCTTCTACCTACATATATTATGTGACACCATCATACGAAGAAAGTATTGAACAATACCTAGATTGACAATATCAAATCTTGATTTAATCTTCTTTTGTAAATCGTGCACAATCAGCTCCCTTGTTACGCATACTGGAAGGCTTTGCCTTTCCTTAGTGAATAAAGACCTATAGTTACCTTACCTTGGGTTCGGAGTTCAAGTGTGTCAAGCTAACACTCCTCTTGGGCACCAGTATTGGGATGGTGCTACACCAGTGAATGCTGTGGTAGTTGTGTCCCATCACCAAAGACACTGTTCTTGAAACTCTTCTCATAACACTGTATACATCGCGGCTGTCTGTCTGATCAGATCCTATTTACAGGATATATGAGTAAGGTGCTATTGTGAGCTTATGCAGGTGTTTTGGACAGAATCGGCTGTGGTCACATAAGGTTATGGCTGGTGTTCTATGGTAGTATAAAACATCGGCTGAAGGTAACTGGACGATCTCGATATAACTATCCCAGCTACTTGGAAAGAGAATATGTCAACACCTATACCTATTGATATGTTGACTAGAACTATCAATGAGAACCTATTGGTAAAGAGAGACATAGTGAGCCATATTTACTATTGGTATGATCGCAAATACTTGTAACAAACCAGCCTCCCTCATAGGTGTTCGTAACGGGAAACGACTATCTTACTATCATAGGCTATCGACATAGCCTACGTAGTTTGCTTCGTCTATCCTTATAGACTAACATCTTGTATTCGTAATAGGTTTGGTGATCGTAGGAAGTCCTATCGTGTAGGAATAGAGTTCTCGTATATAAGTGAGGTAACATAGAGATAAGGGTATTAGGTATCTCGAACATATTGCACCTATGGAAGGTCACTGTCAATGGGCTTGGCCCGTGCCCCGGTATCTTGGGTGTTTTATTACTTAGATGGTTGCGTGAAGATCCTATATCTACGGCCCGTCGTGATCCTTTATATAGGCCTCTTCCCGCAATAACCCTGACCCTGGTGACTCATACCTATGAGTCACACAATCATGACTCATAATGAGTCATACCCGAAATCCATCAGATGACTCCTATGAGTCACTGCGCAACATGCCTTAAACCAATCATAAAACATAAAACATATCAGGTGCGCAAAGCGCGTCACCTGTGTGGAACTCGTGACTCATAATGTGAGTCACG
>Ga0307509_10005161_pt1 | contig 18327 bp, 18 predicted proteins | sample 10_EM_MG_FD_202245 | JGI IMG/M metagenome (GOLD analysis project Ga0307509, IMG submission 202245) | Populus trichocarpa ectomycorrhiza microbial communities from riparian zone in the Pacific Northwest, United States - 10_EM | ecosystem: Host-associated > Plants > Roots > Unclassified | place...
CGTCAGAGCAAATACGACCTTGTTAAGACAAGGACAGTCTCACATCTCTCTCAAGAGAAAAGAGATTACGATACGAAGAAGTTCCCTCACCATCTCTCCCCAATATCCGATTGGAGTGAGATAAGACAACTATAAGATATTCCAAGACGAAGACGAGATTATAAGTTAATCTCGGAAAGAAGAACACTCTCGGATACTTGAAATAATTAGAACTATAAGGATAGTTCAAAATATTCGAGTAAGTAATTTCTTACCTGTTGCATAACTAACCCCACCAGGGTAGGATTGTTACACTACCTGTCAAGAGAAGACTGCATTCAGGCAATGAGGGAGGCAGAACAGGAGGAAAAACACAGCTTAACTATATAGGCTGGAAAGGGGAAGAGAGGAGGGAGATAGGTGGCCTCGTGAGGTAAATGGACTCAATAATGTCAACCCAGAAACACGGTTCAAAGTCAGGGTAGAAGAGCCTCAAATTAAAGACTTGAAGCTATTGCAAGATTACTCCAAGGACTGGTATTGGCCCAAACCTTGAATGTGACTTGTTACTAGAGAGACCAATGCAAGAGTGTGGTGAGAGTGGCTGATAGCGCCACCTAGCACAATTCAATTGTTTTGACTTAGTTTCTGTTATTGCTGAAATAAAAATTCATCTACTTCAGCAGAGTAAGAACCCAGAATGATGTGAAATCGGGGATATTGAATCTGAATTGGGCTTCTAAATAGTTTATTAGCTATTTCTTCTTAAAAAAGTCATTTTATTCATACATGCATTGCCTGAGAATGTTGAACTTTTCTGTATATTTCCTCGTATATTTCATGATACTACCATGTATTTCTTTACTTAGTTTGTGTTTCGGCTACGCCTGTCCACCACTTAGATTACTACAGCTAAGACCAATATTATAGTGTTTTATTGCTCACTCCTGGGTCACATCATGAGATTTAACATGTGGTTTCTTATTGGGTATTCAGGATTTTACGGTTGTTTATGCATCTCTTATACACCACTCTTGGTCATGATATTTCTAATACTCTCCTCACACTCTCATGGATTTACGCACATTATTTGGGATTTATTTGGCAGGTTTTCAGGGTCAAAGTTGTTTGCACTGATGTTTTTTACATTGTTTCCCCATATTTCTATCGCATAGATGGGTGCGCGCTTTTGTATATATATAGTTGCTACCGTCCACCTCGCTTAGAAGAATAAGAACCAGAACTCCTTCCAATCTGATCTCATACAACACATTCCTCCTCGCTTAGGGTACCATGCAACCCCTCCTCGCACTTGCGCAATATTATCCAGATAGTATAGATTGTGCCTTTGCCGTTCACATTTTGAACAGGGAACAACCTAGTACCGTGCCGGGTACAAACTCTGGCGACTAAGTGCCAACAACGCTACCGTATAATCTGGCAAAAGTTGGATTGGCCCTGCTGATGATTTTCTGGAACTTGTCCAATCATTGCGACCTATATGTTTAAACTGTGGCGAATTCCCCTTCTTCACGCCCTCTTGTTGGCTTGGTTGCCTTAGTCTAGCTTGATCTCTAATCCGACTTTTCCCAGATTATACGGTACCTACAATGTAAGACAAATTGGGATAGGGGAACGTGCGGGGCGGTGGGGAACTGCCGGGGACTGCCGGGCAGAGTTTTTGATCCATTCAATTATTTCGTGTGCCAGACAGAAGCAGCAATATGCCCAAAATATAATAAAAGAAGCGTGTCATCCTGTTCTAACAAAGGGGGGTGGACTCTTAGTATCTTCCCAATATCACATGATCGCTAGAAGTGGAACATACTTAAGATATATGGCAGACCATGAAAATAACAATGAAGCACGAAATTCAACTCCCTGATTCCTGATATCTTGTGTACAAGACCCTGCGATAGGGAAAGCTTTTAGCAAAATCAACCCCAGCGAAATTATAACCCTGGTATCTGTGATAGCTACTAAGTTACATTTCTACCTTTAGTTCTATCAGTCCCAACAGAGTTATAGAAGAGGACACAAAGCGAAAAGGAAGAACACCAAAAACACGGCAGCAGACACAATACCAATGCGTAAAAAAAATAATTATTTAAATAATGGCAGGAAAGAAGTGAGTGAGCCCTGGTGATTTGAACACAAGGGACAAGAGGGGGACGGCAAGGGACAAGAGGGGGACGGCAGAGGACTGCGGGGAGACGGCCGGGGAGGGTGGGGGAGGGCGGGGCTGTAGGTAGCGGCAGGGACGTCAAGTATGAGACATTTCCGACGGGGACGGCGGGGCCCCTAGTCATTTGCCCTGGATGGTAGGGCAGGTTTGGAAAAAGACCGGACGGGACGACACGACGTCGTCCACCGCAGTCCTCCTTCAGGACGGACCGACTGTCCCGTTGAGAACACTGGTACTGTCGTTAGGATTGAGGGATTGTAGGAGGATATGCCGGTGCGAGTTGAAGTGAGGCAGGGTGCGGACAAGGACAAGGACTGGGACGACATGAAGCAGGGGATCGTGATTGTGATTCTGAGCAGCGGGGATTTGAGGGTTGTTGCCAAAGATGAGAACTGCGAGGTGAAGATTAAGGCTAGGGCTGTTGTGGGATCCGGGTGAGATGTCAATGTGCTGAAACTGTGTTGGCACAATGGGTGGGAAATGGTGGTAGTAAGTATGGGTGGGGTCGGAATAGTGGGCGGGGTAGTGCGAGCAAAGGGTTTCAATACTTGTGTAAGTTGGTCTTTGTACGATCTTGGCGACAAAAGTCGTCGGCATCCCCCCCATTTTACACCAAAAATGGGCATTTTCGCTCCACGAAATCTCAGCTTCATGGATTGCAAGAAAATTTTAAAAATGCCCCAGAGCCTTTAGAGTGGTCTAGATATTATCATTCATAAGTAGCAAGCTGTGTTAGTTAATGCCCATGGTGCAATGTGAGAGAGAATGATGGTGAGCAAAAGGTACCTCTAATTTTATATGAGGTTCCCATACAAAAGGTACATTGCAACAACATCCAATCTAGATCCCAGGCTCTCAGCCCTCGCAGTAGAGCAGAAAAATTCTGATAATTTCTATGCGGAGATTCTAGGGAATTACCAACACTATGGCATTGGTTTTGTTGATTCTATATTACTTTGAGATGAATTGTGAGTGCTTAAAGTCGGCCATTTTTGGTGTTAAATGAGGGGGGTGCCGACGACTTTTGTCGTCAAGATCGTACTTAGCTTGGGAATGGGTTAATTATGGAGCACCATAGACATCAGCGCGTATCCTGCACCAATGGGAACGACCTTGCTGCATGGAAAGATCGATCTGTTGTTTGCTGTTTCCTTTTTCGGCATGATAGAGGAGGACGGTGGAACAGCAAGATTGAGAAGCAACCCAAAGTAGAGTGTTGACAGGTGGGAAATGTTTGTAGTGAATGTCGAATGTTCGCTACGTGAAACGGATGTCATGGGCTGTGAAGGTGAAACAAAAAGAGGAGCTGGGCTGGGAGGCGAAATTAGTGGCTCCCCTGCACCTAGGTATAGGCCCTGCTAATAGTGGATAGCACATTGGTGTTGCGACCGGCCTTTTGCAGAAACTTATTCATGAATTCTAAAGGGTTCATTCTTCACTCCCTATCCTGTAGGCAACCGTGAATCCTCAAGGGGATGAAGAGTCACAATTCACTCACCCCCACTATAAACCTTAGTTCTCCAAGGCAATGCCCGGGATCGTTCGAAATAGTCCGACCAGTCAAGTCTCAGTACCCAGACCTCTTGGTCAGTCGGAGTCGGAGTTGGCGACTAGACCTGACCAATAATAATAGTCCGAGCTGGTCTGGATTAGTCCCAGACTAGTCTGTACGATGTCAATGCATGTGAGAGCTTACGGTACAGAGAGCATTAAGGGTATAGGTGATTCTTTAAATAGAACAGGGGCAGAATGACATCAGAAACCTATGGAATAAAAATTAATAATATTCCTGAGTAAACACAATCAGGCAGAACAGATAGTATGGTTCTATTTACACTGCGGGATACAAGTAAGATTATGTCTTCAGACAGGAGATGAAAGTCGATCCAGGTAAGCACTTCCGTGCAAGGGAGGAAAAAACTATTTTGCCTCAATTCCACAAACAGTCTAACCTGTTGTTATGAGGTTTAGATAGAGGAAGAATTGGCTGGCGAGATGAAGAAGGACGAAGAAGTCAAGAAGGCAGTGTATGTATATTGATCGGAGGCTTAACTGTCTTACTTCTTTATCAACGGACAAGTACTAGGTTTATATAGAGAATACAAGGTCTTTCCTGCGCACTCAACTCCTATCCCCAGGACATAGAGAAGGTTCCAACAACTTCCCTTGACGGCCAGAAGTCCATTCGGTGAAGGACCCTATGACCGGAACTCCGGTCTTCTCGTTTTCGGTATTCAACTATTCACTTCGCTTTGCCTTCCGATCATCTTCGGTGATACGCCCGCCCCTCCCGTTCCATTATACAACCAGGTATAGTAATCCTCCTTCTTCGCTTGATAATGGGTGAAAAGGAAACTAATAACACATAAGCGACAAGATAGGAAAGGGTACAATGAAAAATACTTCAGCTGGGAGAGATCACCTGTGATTTCCAACATAACCATACTACAATACACATAACTAATCACTATCCTCTCCAACCACCCTATTACGGAAATTATTTTAAAGGCTTTAAGTAAAGGAAAAGAAATATAAATATCATATGAAGGAAGTAAGCTCATTCCCGGCAGAAAAAGGCAGTATACAGGTCCTGTTATAACAACTCATTCTGTACAATGTAATCAGGCTCTGGGGAGGTATTAAATCTATAGAAGTTAGATAGTAAGACCCCTTCCTTTGCCCAGGACTTGAGACCCTCCAAAGGTTCTAATGCCTCCCATTTTAGCCGGTTTCTGCTATCACGCAAAACATGTTTTGAGCTAGAAAACAAGGGCGCACGATCGGCGGACATGACAGAGATTGAAAAGATATCGAGCGCCATTCTGGCTAAGGGATTTGTAGATTTCGCTCTATTGACCGAGCATTGAAAGGGCGACTGAATATTGGGCTCTAGTGTAGATTGAATGTATCTCATATATGTATCATCTAAAATAAATTAATAATGTAAATGACCAATACTATAGAAAATAAGTAGTATGATTGAACAATAAAAACCTGAGGTGATTGGACGGTGTGTAGCCTGCCACTGGCGATGGTGTTCCTCCGATCAGCAATAATATTTACACTCCGCTCAACTGTGGTCGCCCAGGAAGCCGTGGAAACTCGATCCGACAAATCCAACACAGATTCCTTGTAATTTTCAATCCATAGTTGTTGAACAATCTGCCGAGCTACTTCTACCTCACTTTGAGCCCAGTCTCCATGCTCAATGCCCCGCTCAAAGTAGTCCCACTTTGGACGAGGATCTAGTACTATAGCCGCAAGATAAGCCTGGATCTCACCGATTTTGGAGCTGTAGGCCCGTAGTTAGGAAAGTTCTAAAGGGGCCGCAGAAGCTAAATGGGCTTCTGGGGAGTGTTGGGCAATTACATCATTATCAATAAAGTTAGCTTCAGTTGCTAGACTTTAATAGTTAATTATAAGAATGAAATCCGGTATACAAGGAAGTTAAATTAATGTAGGAAAAGATAGAAAGAGAAAGCTTACCGGTAAATACCGGAGAGGTAATCAATTTCTGGGTTAACCTCCCACAAGTTAGGAGTCTTGTTTTCCAAGCGCAACCTTGACCACAAGAATGGCTGTAAGATTCCTACTGTGGATTCCAATTCAATCCAATCTGACTCTGATAAGCTGTTCTGGGCTAGATCTGGCTTATTCAAACAAAAGACATTGACAGCCTCTTTACTTCTTAATAAACTCTGGATTATAGACAGCCCCAAATTCCATGGTGTTGCATTCCCACCCTGGAGTAGTGTTTGTACCTCAAACCGCTTTAATTGTTGCTTACGCTGAACAGAGGAGCGTATATATACCGTAATATTCTGGATCTTCCCCCAAGGGCCCAGTTTTAGCCAAAGTGCCATCGTTTCATTGGTAACAATACTAACATATAGCAGTTCTGGCAACCTACTAGCACAGATCGTCAAACAAAAATGCCTTAATGGATAGGATAAGAATATAGTCGATGCACTGTAGATGCCAGTATTCCGGATCGCAGCCCGCCCCAGAGTCCAGGAGTATTCACGCAATTGACCAAATCATGGTATTGTTATTTGATGTATTGTCATATTGGAAATATCCGATATTCTATATGAAATTATAACTATACAAAACAAATGAGAATTTGAACCTGCATATCTTCCATAGGTAGTATGTCAACTCACTTCACAACCACCTTAACAATCTCTGGAAGTGCAGCTCCGGTATGTGGTTCTTGAATTGCCTTTCACGCCAAAACAGAATTCAGCCGGCTTGCGCGCTCAGTGGTAAAATGTCCTACAAGGCCAATAACACTCATGATTTGCTGGGGCGAGGTCCAGCCATCAATCGAGATATCAATTTGGGTAATACCATTCTTTATTTGGTTTCTCACTTCATGCTTTTGGTCTTCATAATTTCTGACAACGCATGATCATATGAGTCTGGTTTTATAGAAACCTACACATTGGCCTCCAACACCAAATAATTTATTTTTGTATAACCTACTAGATAGTCCTTTAGAGCATACTGCCAGTAGCTTAAAAAATATTTCTCAGACTCCAATGACCGCTGTAGCCTCCTTTATATACAAAAATATCAAATATCTCAAAATTAACTTTTTTCCATTGAAAAATACTCCTGGCTTTTAGCTACCTTTGTCACTTATTTTTATGTCAATTGAACAAACCACTGTGTTGTTATTCATTGTTGAAATCAAAATATGACTTTTTAGTTGCAACTTTCCATACAAAAGAGACCTTAAATCTATTCCTGAAACCCTGCCAACACTAAAAAAAATATTGTAGATCATGATTCATTAAAGATTAATCTAGTAAAAATCTATATTAAATAAGGCCATTAAATATACATAAATGCATAGAAATATACCTTACATATGACATTATATTTTGATTGAGTTATTTTATTTTTACAGTTTTTAATTAAAGCTGACATGTCAATTTCTGTTGATAAAAACAAAATATCATTTGTCTCAGAAGTGGTTTTTGTGGTTGCCAGACTCCAGACATGGTTTGCTGTTAACAACGAAAAATGCCAATGTATAGGTTTCTATAAGACTTCACTCAGATGGTGTCGGCCCATTTTGGGACTTTGTATTTCGGCTGGATCTGTTTGACGAACTCATGGAAGACAGTGTGTTCAATTGCTATAAATGACTGATTACTATAGATAACTCAATTCAAAAGAAGCCTGGCCGCCGAGTCCTTCGATAAGGTTTTTTCTTGCGCATTAGCAACCTGCCCGAAAGCTGCAGTTGATCAACTTGTCCCAACAATGGGAATGGTTCCTGTATGAGAAGCATCGTGAAGCTTCCACGTGTATTTATTGTGTAAGTGGCCAGCCGGTTTACTCGTACTGCCATTAGAAGCCTACAGATTCCTACCTATTTTCCCTTCATTAGAACTTCCATTAAACATGTTATAAATTGAGTATGAAAATGTGAACATGTTTAAGAGAAGCTCAACTTACAGTAGCTACAAGTCCAGCGCCTGGAAGAACCAGTACCCGTAGTTTTCCCATGAAAATGAATAAAGGATTGGGTACTTGAGTCACTCATGTGTGTGGGGTAGGGGTACAGTCGGGCACATAACTCGGATTAAGAGGTGGAATATCACGCCTGGGAGGTTGTGGAAAGCAAGGCCGACATGCGAGTAATGGGGGTGATTACTCTGGCAGTGAGAAAGTCGAGGAGGAAGGTTCACAGATCCCATGGCCACCGGAAACAGGAATGGTATCAAGAAACTGCGAACAATTAAGAGACAATAAAACAGAGCCCACTGTGTGGCGAGTAAATCCTGTTAAGGGGCCCATCGAAAGTATTGGGGAGAGTGATTCGGGCTCTTCAGACAGGACATAGCGTATTCTTTGTCATTCTTCATCCTGACTATCAAGGATGGTGGATATTTCCGACAGAGAATTATTGCCACTACAGTTTATGCTAACCGAACTTGACATCGTTCTCAGCACCTGCGGCAGGCAAGGAGAAGACGCCAAGTCTTGTATTCGCTTAGGTCTCTCAAGGATACCAACATGAAGAGAATAACCTTACCAGGATAGAGCAAATGAGAGCTTGACTGAAGCTCTCCAATACTATCTGCTCTGGTTTTATTCCCTCCTGGATGGCGGACCTGAATTGTGCTTCGCATAATCTCTTGCGATCAATGCGATGTAGTGGATCTAGGAGGAGATGTTGCTCCCGGGGCCAATCTTCCTCCAAAGCCTGCCGTATTATCTGTGGAATGCTGTTGGCTACTGGAGCGGAAGCTATAGAACCTTCTATTGTCCATTCTGAGTTGGAAGAATGTACAATCGTATAAATGGATGTGATATGAAGGCAGGAATGAGTGAGAATCTGTGATTGCAATTCAATCCTATCTACATACTATCTGCTACCTTTTTATAATATACTCTCCAAACCGCACTCACATTGATCTATTGTTAATTGCATTTATTTGGCCCGTGTACCTTCAAAACAAACATCCTGTTATGGACAAGGCTGGTTGGCATAGGGAAATGGTTAGCAATCACAGCATATAAGCTAAAGGGCCGTGCAAACTCAATCACTCGGGCTGATCAGTCTGACCAATCCCAGTCTAGTCAAGTCTACAACTAGGAATCACTAGTCAGTCCAATCTGCACAATTGGACTAGACTTGACCATGGACTGTACTAGCCTGGCAGGCTCGGTCTTCGCCTAACCATTCAGAACCTTGTTCCCCGGCCAAGGACACCAGTAGGTATGATACCATTTGTAGGAATACCAACAGAAGATCCTCGCGAAGAAAAGAAACCGGAAGATTTACGAGGAGTGGAAACCTCCAAATCCTGGTAGGCTGGAGGGGGCTCAGGTCAGCCCGAGTTGATCACAAAGTATAACAGCACATATAGGGCTTATGATTTTCAAAAGTGTTTACACTCGCATCCACATCCCAGCCAACCAAATCCCTCCACACGTCAAAGAGTGGGGGAAGAGGTTATTGGATTGATAGCTCCCAGGTCCCTTGAAAAGAGTTTTTAAGCAGAGAGATCAGGTATGGCAGAACGCCTTCACGGTCAACTCCCAAACCGGAATGAAGTGACATCTAAGGCCCCTCAATCTGGTAGTGAGGATAGGGGTGAAGAGACTCTCGTCTTGAAATTCTTTCTCGGAACAAGACTTCCTGGGACAATTGTAGCAGTAAGAGGGCGTACCAAACAGCCATCAGAGTCCATGAAACCACCGGGACAGTTGATAGAGAATCTTCCTGACCTAGCGGTTGTCTATGCGCCTGCAGCCTTTAGCCGCCATTAATAATTTTGGCCAGACTGCCGACACATAGTCCGGACTGGCCGCTTGGAAACACCCTTTAGCAAGAGTTAGTTTTCTTGTTGGTAGCAGGGAGATTGGATTTCGGTTTTTTCTGGCCCATGGGGTCATAGGCATAACGAAGGGGGAGCACTCTGTCGGAGGTCGTATTGGGGAAAGAATTAGCGCACCCGCATTCACTTCCACCCGGTGCTCGCTTAACAGCTAGCGGCCACGTGGCTTGTTTGTTAAATTGCCAACACTTCCAAAAAACCTTTTTGCCAAATGCAGACCAAAGAACACCAACCCCACCAAAGATCCGTCAGTACTATACTTTCTTTGACCGATGGTATTGACATTCTCGGCCTGGTAGCTTTCTTTCGGGTATTATACTGGAGCTAATATATAAACAGCAGGGCACAAATCCCCCAACACAAACCATGCTTCACGCAGGACCGCTATGGTATGCCGTCAGGGCTAGGCAGGACGTGACAGCAGAGATGTTACTGGAACACCCTAACGTGGACCCAAACGAGTCAAACCAAGATGGCCACACTCCCCTCTGGTTGGCCGTAGAGCACCAAAACGAAAGAATGGTACAGGCACTGTTAAGTCACGAAGCGACCAACTCGAATTTTCCTACCTCGAATGGCAGTAGACCACTGTGCCTGGCTGATAACCTCAGGAATGCCGAAATTATGAAGCTCCTATTGGAGCGGGCGGATCTTAACCCCAATAATCAACACGATGATGGTGCAACACCACTCTGGTGGGCCGTGGATTGTGGGAATGGCATGATAGTAGAGCAGCTGTTAGGACACGAAGCGATCGACCCTAATTTTCCTACTTCTAATGGAAGTACACCACTGTCAAGGGCGGTAAAGCGCAGGAGTTCCGAAATCGTAAGGCTCCTATTGGAGTATGAATATATCAATCCCAATTCTCGAGACAGCGATGGCGAAACACCACTCTAGTCCGCCGCCAGCCACAAGAATGATACAATGGCCCAGCTAGTATTAGGCCACAGAGAGATCGACCAGAATTTTCCTGCATCGAATGGAAGTACATTACTGTGCAGGGCTGCAAAACACGAGAATCTCGAAATTGTAAAGCTCCTCTTAGAATGGAACGATGTTAACCCCAATACCAGGGATGTTAATGGTGGAACACCACTCTGGTGGGCTGTGGGCCATAGGAATGAAAATATGATACGCCTGCTATTAGGACACAAAGCACTCGACCCGAATTTCCCTACCACTAATGGAAGTACGCCCCTGTGTATGTCCGCAAAACACGGTCATACCAAAATCGTGAGACTCTTATTGGAGCAGGAGGATGTCAACCCCAATGCTGTAGTCAGCAACGGCGGAACACCACTGTGGTACGCAGCTGGCTACACAAATGATAGCATGGCACGGCGGCTATTAGGCCACAAAGCGATCGACCCGACTTTTTCAACCTCGAATGCAAGAGTGCCATTGTGCAAAGCTGCAAATCGCGAGAATGCCAATATTGTAAGGCTCCAATTGGAGCGAGAGGATATTAACCCCAATATTAGAGAGAGTAATGGTGGAACGGGGCTCTGGTGGGCCGTGTACAACAGCGACGATACGGTTGTAAAGTTGCTGTTAGGCCACAAAGCGATGGACCCGAACCTTCCTACGAATGGGACTACACCACTGTGCAGGGCTGCGAAACAGGAGAATCCCGAAATTGCAATGCTCTTATTGAGTGTTCGCAAGCGTCCCGTCCGCCCTGTAGGCACCTGCAGGACTCCAGTCCCGTCCGCCCTGTAGGCACCTGCAGGACTCCAGTCCCGTCCGCCCTGTAGGCACCTGCAGGACTCCAGTCCCGTCCGCCCTGTAGGCACCTGCAGGACTCCAGTCCCGTCCGTCCTGGGCGTCTGTCTCAAACTGTATGGCAAGGGTGTCCGTCCTTTGGGATAGACAACCGTCTAAGAGGGTGACTGTAGGTCCCTACAGTCAACTACAGACCGGTAGCTCCCGAACGGTACATGCAGTACTCACCCGTCATCCGCAGTCCTCACCCGTCTTCTGCAGTCCTGGCGAATTACCTATACGCCCCGTCCATTACCTGCAGTCCTCACCCGTCATCTGCAGTCCTCACCGGTTATCCGCAGTCCTCACCCGTCAAATGCAGTGCTCCCCAATTACCTGTAGGGCCCAGCCGTCATCAGGAGTTACCCGGAAAATTGCGCCACCTGGGCACCTATAGGGCCCGGCCGTCCGTCCCGGGCATGGGTTAGGACTGACCACAATTTGGCGTCCGTCCCGCCCAAAGGTCTCACAATTGGCGTCCGTCCCATCCAAGGCAAAAGACAGACGGACTGGACGCTTGGGAACACTTCTCCTATTTGAACATGAGGATGTTAACCCCAATACTAGAGATGGTGATGGTCAGACACCAGTCTGGTCGGCCGTTGAGAAGAAGAATATTCTTATAGTATAGTGGGTCTTCGGTCATCAAGCGATTGACCTGAACATTCCTAACTCCAACGAAAGTACACCACTATGCAAGGCCACAAACCTGGGAAATGCCAAAATTGTTACGCCCCTATGGGAACAGAATGATATTGACCCTAAAACACGCGATCGAAAGTGCCAAACAACTCGCTAGGAGCCTACAGCCCATATCCAGGATAATACAATAGTTCGACTACTCCTACCGCACCACCCATGCATAAACCCCGATTGTCACAAATCGTGACTAAGAAAGGCAGATATCATATGACTAATAGTTATTAGTTGTAAGGTATGTTGATGTTTTACGCTATATAGTCAGTTGACTCATAGTTCTCCCATGACTTGGACTTATATATCATGGTGATGTTATGATTGGTTGATGTTGCTATGACTCACAATTGTGAGTCATAACAATGTAAGTACATTTGCGCGTGACTCCCATTATGAGTCACTAGTTTCACCCCGGTGAGGCGCTTAGCACTCCTGATTTGGTTTATGTGTTTTGATAGGTATATGGCATGTTGAGCAGTGACTCATAGAAGTCATCTGATTGATTTCGGGCATGACTCATTATGAGTCATAGGACCATGTGACCATAGTTATGAGTCACCAGGGTTAGGGTTGCTCGCGTGAAGAGTCTATATAAAGGGACTTGGTCACAGTTGTTAGAGCTCTTCATGCAACCATCTATATACCTTTCTACAATCTACTCTTTATCTTTACATCTGGCTTGTATACAAGCAACTTGAGCTCGTAGTGTCAGAGCAACTACGACCTTGTTTAGACAAGGACAGTCTCACATCTCTCTCATGTGAGAAGAGAGTAAGATACAATTGACAATAAGATAGTCTAATGACGAAGGAAGACTATAAGATAGTCGAAACAAGTACGAAGACTATAAGATCGTCAAATACGAAGGGGCACTATAAGATAGTTCAAGATCTTCACATAAGTGATTTCATTACCTGTTACATAATTAACCACCACCAGGTAGGATTGTTAGACCCCTATTGTGAGCCAATACGGTGATAGTATCCTGTTCAGGGTTGCATCAGTCCGGCATATGAAAATGACCAGTGAGCTATTGGAATGGAAGGATGTGGATCCCAATCAGCCAGACTGTAGTGGATAAACCCCGCTTCATTATGCAGCGAAAAGAGGCAATTCCAAAGAAGTGTATCATTTTTTAAGAAGGAAAGATATCAATGCATGTATGGCAGATAGAACAGGTTCCAGACCCCGCATGCTTGTGGCTAAGCCCGGTCGCAGCGAAGTAGTTCAAATGCTACTGACAAGAGGTGAGATCACCCTGAATATTCCAGGATTTGATGGCCAAATACTACTCTGTCATGCTTCCCAAGATGGTAAGCTTGTGGCCATGTACCAACTCCTACTTCACCAAGGTATCAATCTCAACAAGGAAGACTCCCATTATCAAATACTGCTCTTTTGGGCTGATTAAATGGGAAATGCTCAAATGGTACACATCCTGTTGGAATGGCAGGATGTTGTTTGGCGGCAGCTTATCTCCAAGACTTGGGTGATAACTCAGGCCGATAATCTTTATTGTAGACGGAGATTTTCTAGGAAGGCTCAATGGTGCAAAAGTAGGAAGAGTGATATAAGATTTTCTAGTGTAAATTTATTATATTGATAAGATCTCATCTCCGTTGCTTGATGACGTTCAAATACCTTGGGAGTCACCTTGATATTTATATACCACATCTGGGTGGTCGCGGGCTACTTCTAGTTCTAATACTAACCAAGTACCTGCTAACAATTTCTAGGATCTTCTGAAAGTGGGAACACCATTTGACCCTGACATTTCTGATACCTCACTTGACTTCCGAATCGCAATACCAGGAGGTTTCCTGACGGTCCTCCCACACATCATTCCATTGGTCAGAATTCATCTTCATTGGCACAGAGTGTTGCTTACCATTGCATACGCAGAATTGTCTCCATGATCAAACCACCAAAGGGTCCAGCTTTGTTATCGAACCTCTCAGCATTGTAGATATATCCTGTACTGAATAGCTGTCAGGCTTAAGATAGACCTGTCCCGATAATGGCACCAATGGCCATTATCTCTGTATAGTTATATTGTTATTGTATGGTTCCGTCTGTATCCCAAGAATACTAGTGAGATATGTGTGTGTGAGTATCTTGATTTCTCACACTACTTTAACCACTCCTACCATTCACTTTTGTTGAATTTTTTCCTTGATTCATTTCATATGTATATTCTCCTTGATAATATCGGATATTTCGCTACTTGGTATGTGTTCCTAGTTTTACCTGTACACTGAGGACATTACAACAGCTACGATATAATTGGGTATATTTTATGAATATTTCATGATAACAATTAGGGTTTTCTCATATGTGTTTCTTATCTGGTGTTGGGGTTTTTACAGTTGGTTATACATTATTATATGCACCTGGCTTGGTCAAATCATACATAATTCTTGTTAATTATTTCATCACAGTATCTTAGACTTACGCATATTTATTGTGATTTTCTTAGCAGGATTTCAGAGTCAAACATGGTTCGCACTTATGTTTCTTACTATGTTTTCCCTTACTTTTCTTGTTATATGGAGAGTGCGCTTTCTGTATACATATAGGGGTTACTGCCGATCTTACCTAGAAGAAATAAGAACAAGAACTCCTACCAATCTACTCTCATACTCCACAATTTCTCCCTACTTAACAATCAATGCAACGTCCTGATAGTTGCGCAGGATTCTTCACATAGCAGTAAAGATTGTGCACCATAGCCATCTTTCAAACAATATCTGCGACTTTCATCGTGGGAGCCTGGAGTATAGAATGAAGTTGCTTAACTATTCTGTGTAAAAACGTCCCGTGAATCTGTGACAGCTTTCACAACATCCGGCTTGAGGGCTCAGTAACCTTATACGACGTTGACTGATATGGCTCGAACCAGTTGCCTAGACTTGCTCAAGGCCCCCCCGCATATATCCTGGTAACGGGAGAGGGGTGTTGGCTTGTCTTTTTGAACTCAGAATCCTAAGGTAGGGTAACTATAGGTGTTTATTCACTAATGGAAGGCTGAGCCTTCCGGTATGCCTAACAGATGTGAACCCAATGACCAAGACAACCATGGACTGACAACTCTCCACTAGGCTCCAGAGCAAGGAAAGATTTACATTGTGAATTATTTGCTGAGCTGTGACGATATCAACCCCAAGGCTAGGAATAATTTGGGTCATAAACCCGTTTTGGTAGCTTCAGACTCCTGGCAATATGAGGTTGTTAAGCTACTTTTGCAAAGGCAAGATGTCAATCCAAAAGGCTAGGCGTATGAAAATTAAACCATGATTTCGCATTCCAGTATAGCCTAATTGTTCAGGGCTAACGAACCCAAGAAGGATACGAGACATCATGGGGAAACGAGACACAGTCTGTGCGGAGGATCTGTGCTATCGCGATATGAGAAAAGACAATTATCTCAAACAAAAGTCATGAATGTCAATGAACTAACAAACCAAATGAAGTGCATACTGAGTCATTGAGTAGCAAAGAGGAAAAATAGATAGAAAAATAAAAGACAATGGAGAAAAAAAAATAAGATGTGGAAGAATGTCACTGCTTGTCAGTACAGAGGTTCATTTGATGAAGGCGTTCTGAGATGGTATGTAAATCCCCCGCTGTAGATGGCCAAGCGGTGCTGGTCTCCTCAATATCACTGGTATAACTGCTGGAGCCGCTCTTATCATCACTTGAGGTGTTCCATTGGGGTTGCTTTTGGGAAAGCCGTCAGGGCCGGGGAAGTGAGGGTGATAAGGACCTGGGTCTTGAGAGATTGAAGTATACACAGTGAGTAAATGGTGTAATGTGAATAGTAGAGTGTGTACTAATAGGTGTGAAATGGAGTTGTGGTCGGTGGAGTGAAGAGCTAGGCCTAGTTCGAGCAGTTGTTTTGGCTGATCCTTGTTTGTTTGCATCTGCCTTTTGCATCGCCTCCAAGGCTTCTGCATCCGTAATAACTCTAGCCATACTAATAATACAGCGATCCTTGATTGTGTCCTTGGCTACTGTAATCTCAGCTCGCAAGTGCTGCATCTCGGTTGTTGCAAACTCTGTTGCTGTACGGCTATACTGTTCTGGATGCGAAAAGCGTAGGATCAGGTCACAGATTTGACCGGAAGTTGCCGTTTTGACAAATGTCAAGGCTTGAGAAGTTTGCTGCCACAGCTGGCACTTGGTATCGGGGGTTTTGTCAAGGTGAAATGAGGTTCCAGAGTGTGTAGTTGCAGGATGTCGCTGGTGCCTTTTGGTAATACCATATAGGGAAGAACGGGAACAATGCCGGTCTTACGAAAGGCACTCTTGATAATTTGCTTGGTATAAGCCTTGCTGCGGGCCTCCTTATAGAGGGGGAGGAAGTTGCGATACCCTATCCCTATATTCGTTGTATTATGGTAGTATTCTACTACTTTGCCGTAGTACTTCTGAAGTGGTCCAAATAGCCCGACATCTAATGGCTGGAGTAGATGTGTGGAGTGCGCCGGCAGACAGAAACAAATAATATTATGAGCATCACAAAACTCACTGAACCGAAGGTTTACATGCGATGAATAACCATCAACAATGAGCAGGCGCTTGTCATCTGAACTCCCTAACCTCCTCGCATTAGCCCAACTGCAAGGATGGTATATCTCCGTCAACCAATAATACCGAAGCTCCTCGTCTGTCTACCTCTTTGGAGATTTCCCAAATCTCACATTGTTATCATCCTCCTTCATATTGTCAAACTGACCATAGGTATGCACTTTTCCTTTCGTAATAAGGAAGGTTGGAAAAACAAAGCCGTTGGCAGAAACAGCTTCCATCATAGTAACCATCTCATGTTTGCCGTCCTGCTTGACATAAGGATTCTTTTTGCCCCGCTGGGTAATAACCTTTGTCTTCGCTGAGTACCCAAGTATAATACCTTGCTCATCAACATTACTAATGTTGGGAGGTTTGATATCATTCTCTTCCAGAAGCTTTCCTAGCTTCCCACAGTAGTCGTTAATAGTGTCGTAGTCGTTGGCATATACTAGCTGGTTGTCAATCTGTACTGCAAATTTGGCAGCCAAAGCTGGTTGCATATTAAGAAATCTTTGTAATCCAATTTCTCCCCAAGCTATCATGAACTATGTTCTTCCTTCCCTCCTTCTCATAGCAGATTCTCAGAGCCATTCTTTCCTCCCTCGGTAAACTCTCTGCCATCTGCCATACACGATCCATATGAGGTAGGAATCCATGCGACTCAAGCTTGAAAATCCATCGCACAATAGCCTTCTCTGCAGCCGGTGACAATATCTGATCACCTTCCTGTGAGTTCTGTCGGCTTTGCCGACCATTCATGGGATGGCCGAGAGTTGACTTCAGAAGCTCGAATGCAGTAGCAGCCTCACTACACGAGGCGCAATCTCCAGTCTCCTGAGCTGTGATAGGAAGGGAGATTAGTTTCTGTCGCTCAAGAACAATTGAATTTGCTCGTACCTTGATCTTGGGCATTGTTATAGTTGATTTTGACGATCGTTGCATGAAAGGCGGGGTACAGTTGGCATTGTATCACGGGTAATATCTTATCTGATCTTGATTTTGTGGCTGTCTCGCTAATACCTGATGTCTTGTATCCACCTTGGATACGTTAACACAACTCCCTATGGCTGCGCACAATGGGCACGATGAACTCGTGGCTCTACTCGAGTAGCTAAAGAGGGTAGTTTCGCTTGTGGAATGCTTGGGATAAAATATGAAGTGTTTTTTCTCATGTCTGTCGGGGAGGCTACTCTAGCTTGGTATGATGCAAGGTTGGCATTTATTTCTTTTCGCATCGCCAGATTTAGACAGCACGTAGGGCTTAGAGTTATTTGAGTTCCTGCTGTAGCGGTCTATACTAGGTACGGTAGGGGTGGGACCAGTCGGGCTAGGTGGGAAAGCTGATCGGTGCGCCTTGCGCATTTGGCTGTGGGCTCAAATAGGGATTATGGACTGGTGATTGTAAAAGAGCAAAAGACCCGAGTAGGGAATGGGGACAAACACAGGAGGGGGATCTTGTTTGCAATACCTCATCGGATGTTTCATTTGGTGGGGCTTTTGGGCTATCGGAAGGTGTCGGAAATATCTCCTTTGTGATGGCAGATATGGAAGTGTTGGGCCAACAACTTGGCTAATTGGGAAGCCAGAATCTGCAAAGCGACAAGAGTCAGATTTATGTACATTCACCTTGTACACTACTATAATATAAGTACAGCTGTCACAAATCGTGACTAAGCAAGGCAGATTTCACATGACTAGTAGTTACTAGTCATAAGGTATGTTTATGTTTCACGCTATGCAGTCAGTTGACTCATAGTTCTCACATGACTCGCACTTGCG